>Ga0302209_10001241_pt1 | contig 11175 bp, 12 predicted proteins | sample II_Fen_E3_1_FD_194574 | JGI IMG/M metagenome (GOLD analysis project Ga0302209, IMG submission 194574) | Peat permafrost microbial communities from Stordalen Mire near Abisko, Sweden - II_Fen_E3_1 | ecosystem: Environmental > Terrestrial > Soil > Wetlands > Permafrost | place: Sweden: Abisko...
ATGATTGTATAAAAATAATAAATTAAATGGGGGAATTCAAAATGATAACAATATTATATATAATCTTAATCTACATTCTATTAGGTTCAATTACATATCTCATAGCACAAAATCAAGCAGATGAGGAACTAACACCTTTTAAAGAAGAAGTATTTCTATTACTGGGTTTTGTCTTTAAACCTACAATAACTGCAATATTACTGATTGATGGATACTTATTACCATTATTAAAACAAAAACGAACTATTAGATACATAAAGAAACAATATAATGGACAATTAAAGAATGATAATTTAACAGACGAACAAAAACAAGAAATTATACATAAAAGAGATGCGATGGTAGAGTTTATCAGTAATGTTGGTAAAAGTGAGACTGATTGTGATGAAGAGTAAATTAGTTAAAATATTAATATGTGGATTACTTATAACTTTATCTATACTAAGTATATTTACTAATAGCCTATATAATAAGAATAAACAACAACTTAAGATTCAACAAAATTTAAATAATCAAGTCAAGCAAGAACAGACATTTAAAGTTATTGATAAAAGTATAATTGTAGATAAATTAAATAGTATAAATTCTCTTAATGTATTGGAAGGCATAGTGGAAGTAAATGCAAATTATAGTGATAAAAACGTCTCAGATCAAGATGTTTCTTTTAGATGGATAAAACAAACCTTTAATCACATGAATAGTAAGAGTATATCCATTGACAATACATATAAATTTACATTCTCATATGACATTAAAAACATTCCAATAAATATTCAAAACAATACTGTAAACATAAGATTAACACCTAATAATTTATCACTTACTCAATGTGAATTAGCTGAAACTAAAAGTATAAAAGATGATGTTGGTTTATTAACTAGTAAATTCAGTCCACAAGAATTAGCTTCAATTAGTTCAAGAACTAGAGATTTAGCTTATAATAGAATCCTTTCAGACGGAGAAATGAGAACTAAGGCAATGGAGGAATTGCAAGGTAATATAAAAGATTTTATCAAACCTTTGCTTAGTAAATCAGCTAACATACATTTTAATATAAGTGATTACGATGTTATTCAAGATGACACAGTTTCAATAATAAAGGAGGAGTAATGAGAAAAACATTTACAAATAATTTGCCTAAAAGAGGAAAGTTAATAAACTTCAAAGACTCTATTGGGTATATGATACATTTTATTTATGACAATATTGAAGGAGACTTGAGGATAATAAAATATATACCAAAAGGACAAATATTAACAATAGAATACAATGGAAAAGAGTTCGATATAAGGACAGGTAATTTAGCCAAAGCAAAAATAACACATATATTAAATATAAGAACATCAGAGTTTAAAATAGAAATTGGAACACGTTATAAGGATACAAAAAGAGATATTATAATTATAGATAGAGAATATAGAAAAAGAAATACTAAATACGGGAATGAAAAATGGTATAAATATCATTGCAACCGATGTGGATGGGACGAAGGTTGGACATCGGAGAATAGCATAGAAAAAGGGATTGGTTGTAGTTGTTGTGATGGTAAATCTCCAGTCTTAGGAATAAATACAATATGGGATACAGATAGATGGATGTATGATTTAGGTGTGTCCAAAGAAGATGCTAAAACTCATACTCATGGAAGTGGAGATTGTTGCTATCCTACTTGTCCTGACTGTGGGAAAAAGAGAGATAAAGAAATAGCAATAAGTACTATTTATAGAACTCATTCAATAGCTTGTACTTGTGGTGATGGGGTTAAATATCCCAATAAGTTTATGAGAGAATTACTTACTCAATTAGATATAATCTTTGAAATGGAATACAATCCCGAATGGATAAAACCTCGTAGATATGATTTTTATATACCTTCATTAAATATTATTATAGAAATGGATGGTGGTTTAGGTCATGGTAATAGTGATAATAAGATGAGTGGACAAACGTCCAATGAAAGCCAAAGTATTGATGATTTTAAAGATAAACAAGCAATTTTATATGGTATAGAAAAACCTATCAGAATTGATTGTGACTATAATCATGAGGATAGATTTGGATATATAAAAAATAGCGTATTAACAAATAATAAATTAAATACTATATTGGATTTAAATAAAATAGATTTTGATAAATGTAATGAATTTGCATTAAGCAATCTAGTTAAAATAGCTTGTGAATTAAAAAGAAATAATCCTAATATGACTTGTAATGATATAGCAAAAGTAATGGGATATTGTAGCGTTACCATTGGGAAATGGCTTAAAGAAGGAAACGGAATGTGGTGCAATTATGATTCAAAAGAAGAATTAGAAAAAAGTCATAAATTAAACAGAATAAGAGTAAGAAACTCACTTTCAAAACAAGTAGAAATATTTAAAGATGGATTTAGTTTGGGTATATTTGAATCAGGAAGTGAATTAGAACGATGTAGTGAAGAACTGTTTAATGTTAGACTGACTAGTGGAGGTATTTCATCGGTCTGCTTAGGGAAAACAAAACAACATAAAGGTTATACATTTAGATACATATGATATTAAATAATAAAATAAATACATATTTTAAAGAGTAGTTAGGAACAATTAACTACTCTTTTTCATATATTCTTTATACATTAATTTGTTAAAATAACTATTGCATTATTTTGGTATAGGTGGTAATATGATATAGAGAAGTAAATAATAAATTAATGTATAAAGAAAAGGAGTGTTAAAAGAAATGGATATTTTAAAAATGTTTGATGACATAGAAATTAAAAATACTACAAGAATACAAGGTGAAGATTTAGAATTCTGCCAGTTACAAAATACAATATACATAAGAGCTTATGAAATGTATGAAAATTTAATAAATGAAATGAATACTGTTAGTAATAATGAAATAAAACAACTCAATGAAAAGTTTTATAACCATGGAACAAGTGGTGGGAAATATAAATATACTTATACAAATGCTTTATCATATGAATGTAGACCTTATAGCATAAATGATAATAAAGATAAACTTACAGATAATATGATTTCAGGAATGACTTCATATTTCTCACATAAATATAATGTTGAAATTGATTATGAAAAAATTAAAAAGATGGCTAAAGGTAAAAAGATTGACTATAATTTTGTAGTAGATTTAATTTTTGAACAACTAGGAGGATTCTCTTTTGAAGATAAAGCAAAGAAACAAATAGTTGATAAATTAAAAGAAGACACAAAACAATATAGTCGTGAAAAACAAAAAGTTACCGTCAAAAATAATAAAGTAATTATTATTGATTATTTATATGGTGATAGTTGGAATAAAAATGAATTATCATATCATTCTTATAAAAAATTAGAAAACTTATTTCTTGCCGTAAATAGTTTCTGCAATAATGAACAGGATTCAGAATACATATCAAAATTATATAATACGAAATCTTTTGGTGAATATAACCTTGAATTCACATGTTGTACATCAACTAAATTCTATAAAAATGGAAAAGTAGATTTAGTATTTACTAATGGAGTTAAAGCATTAGAATTTGCAAATGAATATACAAGCTATGCTATTAATTAAGGAGGTTTAAATGAAATATAAAAATCTAAATCAGAATATACCGCAGGAACAAAGAAAACAAATCAATGAAAAGATATTATATTGCATAGATAATAAAATGTGTGAAAAGTATGGTCTAACTAAGGAAATTATTTATAACTCATATACTGGGGATGGAGGATTACATGGATTAAATTTTAATAATTATAATTCTTTTCATAGTTATACAAAAGCTAAACAGGAGATTGAAAATGGACAGTTCTTTACAGGAGTACAAGAGTCACAATATTTAGTTGATATGTTAAATATATCGGAATATGAAACAGTATTAGATTTAACTTGTGGTAGTGGCTCTTTATTCAACTTTCTACCTAATGAATATAATATATATGGGAATGAAATTGATATAAAAGCTTACAAGATATCAAAACATTTATATTCACTAGCAAATATAACACATGGAGACATGAGAGAATATAATCCACATATGATTTTTGATACCATTATTGGCAATCCTCCTTTTAATTTAAGACTAAGATATAGAAATCAAGAATTATATTCACAAATGATTTATATACAGAAAAGTTGTGAATTACTTAAAAATGGTGGTTTATTAGCTTTAATAGTCCCTAAATCATTTCTTGATGATGAATTTATAAATAAGTCAGATATTGAATACGTGGATAAGAATTTTAATTTCATAGGGCAAATATTATTAGATCATAAAGCATTTAAATATTTAGGGATAGATAACTTTGAAACAAAGATAATACTGTTTAGTAAGAAGAGTGAATTCATACCTTCTAATCCTTATTCTAATGAATTTATAAGTGGTGATAGTAACTTTATATATAATAATTATATTAAGCCTATACGTGACCTACAAGGAAAGTATAAGTCTAGTATCAAGCTTGAGAACCTAAGACAATATACAGATGAAGATAAAATATTTAATGATAAAGTCACTAAAATGCTATTTGATATTAAAAGAACTAAAAGTATTCAGCTTAAATATACTGAATGTTATAATTACTATCAATTATATTATAATCAGAAAAAGCCTGAAAGCTTAAATATGGATGAATGGTTGAAGATAATGGTCACTAAAGAAACGGTGTTTAAGAAGCTAAAAACAGTTCTAAAAAATCAACATCTTAAAGACGAAGATAAAGTGGAATTAGTTAAAACTAATTATCATATTAAATTAAAAGGATATTCAGATAACACAAGAAAATATGTTCAAAATGTGAAAAATAATATAGTTGGTATTAATGATTTGGTTTTGAGCGGATATTCTTTTGAAGATAATAAATACAAGAAAATTATAGATAAAAAGAAAAGAGAATTTGAATATCAATCTATTAAGTTTGATGATATGAAGTTAGATGAAAGTATTAATAAATGGTTACAAGAAAAATACTTATATGATTATATAAAGGAGGAAGAAATAAGATTAACAGATAAACAAAGATTTGATATCAATAAGATATTACAAAAGAAATATGGGTACAACCAATGGTCAACAGGAAGTGGAAAAAGTTTATCTAGTTTATTTTATGCATTATATAGATTAGAATTTAATCATGTTAAAAATATTATAGTTGTTGCTCCTGCAATTGCCATAAAAAATACATATGTAGATATGTTAGAAACTTATAGAGTTAATTATAGAATAATTAACTCTATAGAAGATATTAATAATATACAGGATGGTGAATTTTTATTATTTACATTCAATATGCTTATAAAGCTACAAAGACAGGTCAAAAAAATTATTAAAATTAATAATAAAAGATTTGCCTTAATGGTTGATGAAGCAGATGGAATAAGTAATACAATGTCAAAACGTTGCAAGGCTTCATTAAACTGTTTTAGAAGATTACCATATAAATTACTAATGTCTGGTACAAGTACTAGAAATTCAATTAATGAAATATATACGCAATTAGAATTGCTTTACAATAACTCAATTAATATGATTTCTACTAATGAATACATATATAAAATAGATGATGATACTAAGGAATTAAAAAAGACTAATAATGATATTTATATGCGACCATTTCCACCATACAGAAAAGGCTATGAATATTTTAATAACAGTTTTATTCCTAAAAAAATAACTGTTTTTGGAATGGCTAAGTTCAATCAAGATATATTGAATAAAGATAATTTAAAACAACTCATAGATAAGACTATAATAACAAGGACTTTAAAGGATATAACAGGCAGAGATTTAACAGAGCCACATCAAGTTACTTGTAAGTTTAATGATGCTGAATATTCCTTATATAAGACTATATTAGAAGAGTTTTATTCTATGAGTGCAGAATATCAGATACACACTGGCAACAGTAGGAAAGATTCGATGTTTCGTATTCTCGCTCAACTTAATACTTTGCTTAAAGCTTGTAGTACACCTCATGCATTCAAAGAATATAATGGGAATACAATTAGTAGTAAATTCTTAAAAGTATTTGAATTAATAGATGGGTTTAATGAAAGAGTAGTTATAGGGTGTACTAGAGTCAAAACTGTAGATTTATATTATAGCGAATTATTAAAAAGATATCCTAATAGAAAGGTATTTAGAATAACTGGTAAAGATACAACTCTAAAACAAAGAAAAGACTTAGTAAATCAAATGAAAGAAAATGGTGATTGTATAGTGATAGCTACTCAACAAAGTCTATCTTGCAGTATGAATATAGGGTTTGTTGATAAGGTAATAATTACTGAAATGTTATGGAATGAAAGTTCTATGCAACAATTTAAAGCCCGTTTTAGTAGAATGAATAGTGATAATATAACCGATATTTATAATGTGTTCTATGAAAAATCTATAGAAGTGAATTTATTAAAACTTAATATGGCAAAAGAAAAGTTGTGTATGTTTATGAAAAATGAAGATATTGACGAAGAAGAATTATATGAACAATTTGGTATAGATTCATGGATGTTAAATAGTTTAATGGTTAAAGAGAAGAATGAAGATGGATCAATAATTATTACGTGGGGAGACCAAGAAATCAATTAAAAATATTTTAACAAATTAATATATAAATACATTGACAAAAGAATCCAAATATATTATTATATACATATGGACATTAAATAGTTCCAAATAACCTAAATATTATTAAATAATACATAGAAAATAAATTATATAAATAAATGGAGGGAAGTAATATGATGTTATCAAGTGTACAAGATTATGGTTGTGAAAGAGAAGATAAGTATAATGAATGGAGTTATTCAGATGAATATGGGAAAATGGCAGTTGCTTATTATATCGCAGAACTAAAGAAAGAAGATTTAAAAGAAGTTATATAAAAAATAAATTAAATTATAAATAAAGGAGATATGAAAATGGAAGAAATGCAGAAATTAGTAGACAAGCTAAATAAATGGAATTATGAATATTATACATTAGATAATCCTTCTAAAAGTGATAAAGATTATGATAAAGAATATGCTAAATTAGTACAATTAGAGAAAGAAACAGGAATAGTATTACCTAACTCACCAACTGTTAAGGTAGGTGGACAAACTTTAGAAGGTTTTGAAAAAGTACAACATAAAAACAAACTATGGTCACTAGATAAAGCACAATCATTTGATGAATTAAAAGATTGGATGAAAAAATGTGAGATTTTTGTAAGAGAATATAATAGAACACATACAGATAAATTACCAACTCCACAATATGTAGTGGAAAAGAAATTTGATGGACTAACAATGAAGTGTGATTATAAAGGTATTGATTTCATACAAGGTTCAACTAGAGGAACAGGAGTTGTTGGAGAATTAGTTACAGAACAATGTAAAGCAGTTATTAATCTACCTTTACAATTAGAAGATAATGATAAAGCTATGACCTTTGCTTCATTTCATGGTGAATGTTTAATGCCAAGAAAAGCATTGGTTGAATATAATAAAAAAGCAATAGTGCCATTGAAGAATTGTAGAAATGGAGTAGCTGGAGCAATAAGAAATTTAAATCCAAAAGAAACCGCTAAAAGAAAACCTATTATATATTTCTATAATATTAATTATTTTGAATCAAATATAATGGAACACGAAACCTATCAACAACAGTTAGAATATATGGGTTATAGAGGTTTACCAATAGCAGAATATATGGTGTGTTATACATATGAGGAAATAATAAGTTGTATTGATGTTATTGAAGAAGGAAGAAATACTTATGCTTACGATATAGATGGGGCAGTTGTATCATTAAATGATTTAAAAACTAGAGAATTAATGGGATATACAATTAAATTCCCTAAATGGTCAATATCATATAAATATGAGGCTGAGGAAGCAACTACAAAACTTTTAGATATCGAATGGAATACTAGTAGGCAAGGAAAAGTTGTACCAACTGGAATATTAGAACCTGTAGAATTAGGAGGAACAACCGTAAGTCGTGCTACATTGAATAATATAGATGATATTGAAAGAAAAGGTATAAAAATAAATGCTGAGGCTTTTGTAAGAAGAAGTAATGACGTAATACCAGAGGTCATGGGAGTAGTTGAAGACAGCTTAAAAAATGCAGATGTTCAAGATATTATACCACCTAGTAAATGTCCATCGTGTGGTGCTGATACAGAAATAAGACAAGATAATAAAACTAGATATGTATATTGTACAAATACTATGAGTTGTAAAGCACAATTATCAAAATCTATTGACCACTATTGTTCAAGAAGTGCTATGAATATTGTAGGTTTATCAGAAAAAACGATTGAAAAGTTTATTGAATTGGGAATATTAAAATCAATAGCAGATATTTATATTCTAAAGAAAGAGAGTAATAAAGAATTGATACTAAAACAAGAAGGTTTCCAATTACCTTCATATAATAAATTGATTAAAGCTATAGAAGAATCTAAGAAATGTAAATTACCTAGTTTTATATTTGCATTAGGTATAGCAAATGTGGGAATTAAAACTTCACAAACCTTAGTTGAATTTGCGAAAGGTGAAATTCCATTAGATACAATAAATAATATATTACAATTAAAAGTTAAGGATTTATTAAAGATGGAAGATTGTGGTGAGGTTGTAGCAAATAGTATTTATAATTGGTTTCATGATTCAAGTAATATAGAAGTATTAGGTTATCTAACCCAAATGGAATTAACTTTTATTGAAGATAAACCAAAAGAAGTAATAGTAACTCAACAAACACCATTCCAAGGCAAAAAAGTATACCCTACTGGTGGCTTTAATATGAAAAAACAAGAATTAAAAGAATTACTTGAAAGTCTAGGTGCTATAGTAGAAATAGGCTACAAGACTAAACTTGATTATCTTATTTGTGGACATGATATGTCTAAGAGTGGTAAAGATAAGAAAGCTATGGATGATAATGTAAGTGGTAAGAGTAATATTACTTTATTAACTGAAGATGAATTCCTACAAATTATTAAAGGTAATTAATTAACGTAAAAAATCTGAATAAGAAAAGAGGTGATGGAAATGCTCTTAACAAAAATTATAATAGGTTACGTATTAATTCTAGCAATTGTCCTAGCTTTCTTTAATGGTGCAACTAAAAACCAAGAAGAAGATGATTGAATAAATTATAAAACATAATTAGAATAAAATATAAAGCGAGTGATTAAATGAATCGAGAAGAAATGCAACGCATTAATTATGAAAATAATCATAAAGAGATAGATGGAGTATTATATAAAAAATGTTCTATACATAAAGATTATTTTTCTGATGAAGATGAATGGATGTTGTGTGATACTGAATATTTCTATAAAAATAAATCAAACACCAAAGATGGTTTAAGCCCTTATTGTAAAAGATGTACTTCAAAAAAGAGTGGTAAATATCAAATTGACAACCGAGAACATTACTTAGAATATAAAAGAAATGAACATAAAATTAAATATGCTCCAGACAAAAGAGAATATTTTAGAGAAGTATCAAGAAGAAATCGTGCAAGTGGAAAATATTTAGAATGGGAACGTAATAATCCTGAGAAGTTGAAGAAATATAGGGAGTATAGAGAATTACATAAAACTCATATAATAACTAAAAAGGAATGGGAATTATGTAAAGAATATTTTAATAATCAATGTGCCTATTGTGGAGTACCCATTGAAGAACATTTTAATAAATTTGCTGGTGAAATGAGATGGACAGATTTCCATAAAGAACATGTAAACCATGAAGGTTCTAATGACTTATCAAATTGTATACCATCATGTAAGATATGTAATAGCAGTAAACATACTGAAGGTTTAGAAATGTGGTATACAAAAGATAAAGAATTCTATAGTGAAGAGAGATTAGGCAAAATTTATAAATGGATTAATGAAGATTATAAACTACACATAAAAGAATCTAATAAACAAAATATAAATTAAAGGAGAAAATACAAATGAAAACATCAGTAAAAGATACTAACACAAATCCAATTCAAGTAATATCCTTAAATGAAAACAGATTCAAGATGAGAGATACAATTTTAGAAGAATATACTAATGATCCTAAAATAACTAAAGTATTTAATTTAAAAACAAAAAGATTAAATCGCTGGTGGTATGATGTTAAACTAGAAAAGAAAAGTTAACAAATTAAAGTAAATATAAAATAATGAATTATGAGGGAGTTGTATTAAAATGAGTAATGCATGTAAAATAGGGGAATTATCACAATTAAAAATTAAAGAAAGTCCGACTTTAATGGATTTATATACTGAAATGAATAGGTTAAAACTTGAAAATGAAATATTAAAAGCTAATAACTATGAACTAGAAATGGTAAATGAACAGTTAAGGAATGACGTTGAATTACTACATAATATAGCTCAAAATCAAATTGAACTTGAAATTCTTAAAAATGATAAAAATAATCAAGGCGGATGGACTGAAGAAGAAACTTTATTATTAACAAGCGTATATGCTGAAATGGATAAAGATTATAAATTTTAGTCAAGTTAAATATACAATAACAAATTAATGTATAAAATAATAGTAAGAATGGAGAATGAAAGAATATGAAAATTGAAAATATAAAAGTATATGATTTAGAAGAAAGCATAAAAGCAAGTAAATATCCAATGACAATAGATACAAACTCTTGTAGCGAAGATATTACTAAAACCGTATTAGCATTAGGAAATAGTAATAAAGGCGAGGGGCATGATCAATTCTTAACTGGCATAAGAGTCGCCTTTGATGTTACCTTTAGTAATAAAGCATGGGTAGAAGCTGAAAGATATAGATTCTTAGAATTTGTAAGTTCACAATCAACTATGCATAGAATAACTAAATTAGATATTAAAAAGCAATGTAATAAATACGTATGGGATAGTACAATAGAAAAACTTCAACAAAAGGTAGAATTATATAATTCAATTACTGATAAAAATTGTGATATTGCAAAAGAATTATATTTAGAAATACTATATAATGTTCCTGCTGGATTTGAATTAACTGCTAGATTAACAACTAATTATAGATGTTTAAAAACTCTTTATAGTCAACGTAAAAGTCACAGGCTTCCAGAATGGAGAGAGTTTTGTAAGTGGATTGAGACATTACCTAGCTTTAAAGAGTTGTGCTTAAATAAGGAGGTCGCTGAGTAATATGGTAACAGTTGCATTAATAATAG
>Ga0302209_10001250_pt1 | contig 11133 bp, 10 predicted proteins | sample II_Fen_E3_1_FD_194574 | JGI IMG/M metagenome (GOLD analysis project Ga0302209, IMG submission 194574) | Peat permafrost microbial communities from Stordalen Mire near Abisko, Sweden - II_Fen_E3_1 | ecosystem: Environmental > Terrestrial > Soil > Wetlands > Permafrost | place: Sweden: Abisko...
TGATGGGGATGCTGCCATTACTGCACGGGGTATTTGCTGGAGCACTTCCCCAAATCCGTCCACCTCAGATAATAATATTTCTTATGGCACAGGTCCTGTAGGATTTTCAGGTTTTATAACCGGATTAACATTAAATACCACCTATTATGTCAGGGCGTATGTAACCAACTCTGTGGGCATGGTGTATGGTACACAGGTTAGTTTTACAACTGCTTCTTTTGTTTGTGGCAATACATTTGCAATTAACCACATTGCAAATACGGTAGCACCTGTAGCAAAGACAGTAGCCTACGGAACTGTGGCAACCGCACTCGGGGGTACCTTTACAAAATGCTGGATTACTCAAAATTTAGGTGCTGATCATCAGGCTACTGTAACGAATGATGCTACCGAACCTTCTGCAGGCTGGTACTGGCAGTTTAACCGTAAACAAGGGTATAAGCACGATGGTACTAACCGAACACCGAACACAACCTGGGATTCCACAAATGATAACACTTCCACGGTCTGGGATTCGGCGAACGATCCCTGCACCATGGAGCTGGGTAGCGGCTGGCGTATCCCTACCTATACAGAGTGGTCGAATACCAATACAACAGGCGGATGGACTAATTACACCCAAACCTACAACTCTGTCTTAAAGCTTCACGCAGCCGGTTCTCTAAACAACCTCGGAGGAGCTTATGGTCGAGGTACTTATGGCTACTATTGGAGTAGTACACAATCCAGTACTACCAACAGTTGGTATCTGTATCCCACTCTTAGTTCCAGTACAACGACTAACTCATCTAAAGCATATGCTTATTCTATTCGTTGTCTTAAGGATGTTGCCCCAACGATACCCACGGTTACAACAACATCGATATATGGAATAGCCTCACCGATTGCTTTAGGCGGAGGAGTGGTAACTTTCGATGGAGATGCTACCATTACCGCCCGTGGCATTTGTTGGAGTACTTCTCCAACTCCAACCACGGCGGATAGTAAAACTACGGATGGTACTGGCTCCGGAATATTTTTAAGTTCCATGACCGGATTAACATTAAACAATACCTATTATGTACGGGCGTATGCAACTAACAGTGCGGGGACAGCCTATGGGACACAGGTAAGTTTTACTGCTACTCCTTTTGTTTGTGGCAATACGGTTCCTATTAACCATGTTGCAGGAGTTGTAGCACCTGTAACAATATCAATAACCTATGGAACAGTGTCAACCACACTTGGAGGTACTGGTGCGAAATGCTGGATTACTCAAAACTTAGGAGCAACCACACAGGCAGTTTTAGCAACCGATGCCAATGAAGTTACTGCCGGTTGGTACTGGCAATTTAACCGCAAGCAGGGAATTCAGATGAGAGGTATCAATACACGTACTCCAAATACAACATGGAATACTTTAGAAGATAACACTTTTACTGGCTGGGATCCTGCGAATGATCCTTGTACACTGGAGCTTGGCAGCGGCTGGCGCATACCCACCAACACAGAGTGGACCAATGCCGATGCAACCGGAAGCTGGGTTAATTATACCGGCACGTATAGTTCAGGATTAGAACTCCATGCTGCGGGATATTTAGTAAATAACTCAGGAGGAAGAAGTGGTCAAGGTACCATTGGCTTCTACTGGAGCAGTACACAAAACAGTGCTACTAACGGATATTGTCTGCGGTTTGATATAAGTAGTAGCTACATAACAAACTTCAGTAAAGCCTATGGCTTCTCTGTCCGCTGTTTAAAGGATTGATGAATTAAATTGTAATATAACGGGAGTTACAGATATACTACAACCAGATTTTTCAGATAGCTTCGAATCAAATGAAGCCGTCACTTGTATAAATAAAAAATCCTCCTACAAATCAAGCTGAGATTTGTAGGAGGATTTTCTGATTAAATGAATAATTGGATCTTTTATCCGTGAATTAATTTTATATAATTCAGGAGCGTATCGGAATAAAAAATACCAACCGGAGAGATTATTGAGCTGAAATTCAAAATCTTTATGTGAAAGAGATAATTAATTGAAAAGTAGTCTATTTATGCAACAACATCACCAGTACCGCCAAAATCAACATATAACTCGAGAATAGGATACATACTGTTTTTACAAAAGAATAGAGATTAAAAGTTTTCATACTGATAGTATTTTAGAAAAGTAAAATTTAATTTTAAAAGAATTTCAACAATAAATGAAGGTTTTTAGATCCCTTATTTATGTAAAATTATTATGAGCGCCATCAACACCAACATATAACTTGAAAAGAGAATAGATACTGTTTTCACAAATGAATCAACTTTTAATGCTTTCATAATAATTGAATTTTTAGCGAATGAATTTTAATAAATGAGATAAATGATATTGTTTTCGTTTGACAAGACAAATATATACATAAAAGCAGAATCATCTAACATCCTGATTTCAGTAGCAATAGTTCTTTGAATGTAGTATTTTTTCTTTAACGGGTACCTTATTTGAATTTAAACGATATGGATGAATATACAGCATTTATTTACTCTGTTATACCCGTCGCGTGTAGTGTATTGGAAAAATGGGCATTATGCAGTTTATTCTAAAATAAGTAAAAATGGAGCATTATTTGTTTTGTAGCATTTTTTTTTATTCGGTATATTTATTGCTACACGCAGACAACTTAATTCTTTTTACAAGTGCAACAAATGAACTAATATAGAGCATTAATACACTTTTATATAACATTTATATTCTTTATTTAATTATATTGATATTACATTTATTATTAGTTAACTATAAAGCGATCGTTTTTAAGCATACTTATCAAGTTTATAGTAAAATATTTTACGTTGCTACATATTTTTTATGCCATTATTTTGGGCTTTAACAGACTAAATTGTGTAAGACTAAAACTTGCAATCAATTATTTGAAATATTTTCATCAATTAACTATCTGTATTTGATGGTATTATTCTATTTAGCAAACCCATTTGTAATTTAAATTTAGTGATTATCCGTGGATTTAATATATGAATAACTTTGTATGCAATTTACACAATTCGAAACTCCCTCTTTTCGTACCCCGACTTAATCACATTCCAGTAAACATGGGAGTGCGCTGTGCAACGACTTTATCATGTCCTTCTTCTTTTTCCTCCCCGAACCTATCCATATTTTACCCATAACCCACCTATAACCCAGCTTTTTAATGATATGGGTTATAGGTGGGATATAGGTGGGATATCTAAGGGACAACTAAGGAACAACGTCAAAAGCGTGACAAAGAGATTTCGAACAGGTGATAACGGTCAGGAAAGAAATTAAACTGAAAAGTATGCCGATGGGTTATTTTGGAGTATAAATCTTTTATTTCAAAATTTACTATTCTGTTGAGCAAGTAAATTATATAAAAAGGTTAATAATTTTTGGTTTCCAACGCTATTTTATAGCCTTATTAAATCGGGATTCTTTGCAGATAATCAGATTAAATTAAAACGACAATATCCAAAAGAGGAGACAAAAATTCACAAAAAACTAATGCAAATAAGAAGGATCATTCATTGACATAAAACCGGGAACAATAATTCAGGCAAAAAAAAAACATAAAACTCCATTATAGAGCTTCATGTTTTTAATAAATACTTAATATTTCCTCTTACCTTATAGATATGCCAAAACCTGCTGATGCAACCGGATATTTCTGGAAAGCATATTGCGCATGAATGGTAACAACTGCCAACTTCAATCGAAGACCCAATGTTGCATTGGTCATGGATTCAGTGGAACTGATAGTAACCGGATTAACCATGTTCTTAATTTGCATTTTATAGGTATTCCCCGATTGTACAGGATCTCCTAAAGTAGGATAATTACCTGCCATGGTCAAATCAAAATTTGTACTCGTTATACCGAATCCAATATATGGAGTAATGAATAATAATTTCTTAGAAAACACCAGATTAGCAGTTTTAGCATTTGCACTCACCTTCATCGCCTGATTGGTATAGTCACTGGATGTTGGATCTGGAATATACGAGGCTGATCCACCACTTACCAGTTTATCCGGAGTAATCTGTGCGGAAGCAGGAAACGCATAATTCATATTAAATTTTGAATATGCCAAAACAATAGCAGCATCGAAAGGAAGATCCTTTACAACGGGGATCCATTGCTTAAAGTTATGTTTGATTCCTATTCCCCACATCGAGGCATCGAAACCTTTGACAGTCACTTTCGGAACCAACCGGAGGGATACATCATTAATAAAAGGTATCCCTAACGTAAGCTGAATACTTGCTGTTGGCACATATTTCGAAACGCCGGAAGGTGTTGTAAAAGAAACTATCTTTTGGCCATAAAGTGGATTTGCATTCCCATTCGAAAGATATTGCGGCTGATACAGGTTAAGCTCAACTCCATCTCCCTTTCCCATGAAAGTGGGAGCTGATTTTGTACCGGTTACTGTAGGTACCAAATTGGTTAACCCTAACAGGCTAAACGTTTGATCGGAAGTAGGCGCTTGAACCGCTCCAACACCGAAAGTCAGGTCAAATCCCCAGGCTTTGTGCACGGCAGCCGTATTGTACCAGTTAGTTCCTAATCCTGCTGAGAAACTATTCCCTGCAGGTTTCAGATACCCTTCAGCTACTTTATTTAAATCAACAACTCCGGCTTTAAATATATTCGAAATATCATTCTGGGCATGCAGAACGGAGAAACAACTTCCTGTTAAAAGAATTGTAATCACAGAGAGAATAGTCTTTTTCATAATGCTTAATTTTTAAATAATTTACTATGATTAAAATGCACTTACTCTAAACGCACAAAAATAGTGTAAATTATGATATTCTAATTACAAAAAAGTATATCTACATACAAAAAAATTACAATTTTGCCATTTAGCTGAATATTCGTATATTCGAACCTGAAATTATAAAGATCAAAATTCCTGATCTTTTAGAGTACGGCACCTGCTTTTTCGCTTCCATTCTATGTTGAGATATAAATACCAATAAATTGTACCTGTAAAAAGAATTACCAATCAAATGAAACAAAAACATCAAATCATTCTGACAATCATAGTGTTATTTGTTAATTTATCACTTGACAGAATAACAAAACTGGTTGCTGTTCAGTATCTGAAAGGCGGGGAGATCATTTCATTCTTTTACAATACTATTATACTAAAATATACAGAAAACACCGGTGCATTCCTGAGTATTGGTTCACAGTGGCCCGATAGTTTTAAATATATTGCTTTAATTATCTTACCGATCACCATTTGTTTGTACGGGCTTTATTATTGCGCATTCAGAGTGACTGATAAGAAAATGGTGATTATGCTTGTTACCATTATTGGAGGCGGGCTTGGAAATTTAATTGACAGATTAAGCAATGATTTCAGGGTTGTCGACTTTATTAATTTTGGTATTGGTAATGTAAGAACAGGCATCTTGAATGTTGCTGATATGTCCGTAACGTTTGGGGTTATTTTTTTTGCTATTTATTCATTACACAAAAAAAGTGTTGAAAATTGATTTCAACACCTTATTTTATTTTGTAAATTGAATATTAGTTGAGTTTTGCCAATGCCTCTTTTATCCATCCAAATGCTTTAATCAGGTTTTCATCTGATGTGGCATACGAAAAGCGGACACAATCGGGAGCACCAAAAGCGCCACCTCCAACACATGCTACATGACCCTCTTCCAGTAAATACATTGCCAGGTCGCCAGAGTTCTCAATAGCTTTGCCATTGAATTTTTTACCAAAATAGGTACTGCAATCCGGGAAAATATAGAAAGCTCCCTGAGGATCATTCACTCTTAAGCCGGGAATCTGACGTGCCAGTTCAACCACCAGCTTTTTGCGGCGTTCGAAAGCTACCCGCATGGTTTCTACACAACTCTGATCGCCCGTATAAGCCGCTTCAGCTGCCTTCTGAGCTACCGAACAAGGGCCCGAGGTATATTGCCCCTGCAACGTGTTACAAGCCGATGCAATCCATTTGGGAGCAGCTATCCAGCCAATACGCCAGCCCGTCATGGCATATCCTTTAGAAACGCCGTTAATAACGACTACCCGTTCGCGTACATTCTCGAATTGAGCAATACTCTCGTGGGTACCCAAATAGTTGATATGTTCGTAGATTTCATCGGAGAGGATAATTATAGCAGGATATTTCGCCAATACATCTGCCAGTTCCTTCAATTCAGCTCTAGAATATACGCTTCCCGTTGGATTTGAAGGGGAACAAAGAATGATTGCTTTTGTTTTTGGAGTAATGGCTGCTTCCAGTTGACCTGCTGTAATCTTAAAGTCCTGATCAATACCTGCAGAAACAAACACTGAAGTTCCATCTGCCAGTTTCACCATTTCAGGATAACTAACCCAGAAAGGTGCCGGAATAATAACTTCATCGCCTTTGCTGATAATAGACAGCAGAACATTACAAACTGATTGTTTAGCTCCATTGGAACATACAATTTGTTCCGGTTTAAAGTCCAACCCGTTTTCTGATTTCAATTTTGCACAAATGGCATTCCGAAGCCCTGGATAACCAGGAACCGGTGAATAAAATGAAAAGTTATTATCCACTGCTTGTTTAGCAGCTTCTTTAATATGGTCAGGAGTATTAAAGTCCGGTTCTCCGACACTAAGGTTAATAACATCAAAACCCTGAGCTTTTAGCTCATTACTTTTTTGCGACATGGCAAGCGTCTCAGATGGAGATAATGCCGCCAAACGATCAGATACTGGATACATATAATGATTGTATTTTTTGTTATTATTTCGCCGCAAAAGTAATCAAAAAAAACCATTTGGATATCATTTTGCAGCTTATTGATTTAAATTCATTTTGTTAAAACCAGATTAGAGTCCAGCTTAATGGCCAAAATCTGCCTGGCACTTTGATAACCCAATTCAAAAATCTCTCTTCCTTTGTCAACGTCGAACGTATCATAATTTCCCATATCAACCGGTTCAATGAGCAGATCGCAAAGCTCTTTATCGTGAATTACGTTTGCTTTAAACATAAAGTTATAAGAACGCATGGCTACATTTAAAATACTTTGCTTGTAATCGTCAGCAACCAGCGGACTCGCGTTAATGCCAATCACTTTCTCACATTCTTTACGTATAATTGAAACAGGAAAATTCTTAAGAACACCACCATCCACGTAATGAATGCCGTCTATTACTTTCGGGCTAAAAAGCACAGGAAAACTACATGAGGCAACTATCGGATCAATCAATTGACCTTTACTGAAAGTCACACTTTGACCTTTATCCAGATCAGTTGCTACAACCCGAAGTGGAATAGACAATTCTTCGAATGTACGTGCCCGCAATTTTTTCTTTAAAAAATTCTGAAAGATATCCGTTTTAAAGAACCCACCATCCGGGAGTCTGATCTTAGTCATATTTCTAAAACTTATCTCTTCGAAGCAGATGGCTATTTCATCCGGAGTATATCCATCCGAATAGAGTGCACCAACTAATGCTCCTGCACTGACACCCGAAATAATATCCGGCTTAATGCCTACTTCCTCAAGTGCTTTTAAAACTCCGGCATGACACAATCCCTTAACTCCTCCCCCACTAAGCGCAATGCCTATTTTGTAAGGTTTCCGATCAAATACTTTTAATAAATCCATAATAAATGTATTTTGAAAGATGAAACATTCGGCTCTTTAAAACTTCTCTTTAAAATTATATATTTATAAATAACAAAAACACTCAGTTCGAATAAGCTGAAAACTTTGACATAACACGCTCATAATAAGTGTTAGATACAGGAATATCGGGTGTATTCTCAGCATCAAGTTCCATAACAATCCCTCCTTTATTTTTACGGAGCACCTTCACCTTGTCCAGGTTTACAATAAAACTTCTGTGGCATCGAACCAACTGACTGTCTTTGGTTAGATTTTCGTCCATCCATTTTAATGAATTACGAATCAGGAAATGCGACAGTTTTGACTTATTGAGATAGTGAATGGTTATATAATTATCAGAAGACTCTATGAACAAAAGATTTTCGAGCATTATGGTGATGCGCAGTTCTCCTTTTTCATCCGGGAATGCAATTAAATTCTTTCGTAGAGCTCCTGAACTTTGATCCACAGTTGTCATCTTTTGCAACAGGTTATTTTTATCGCGCCACGAGAAATAGAGCCATAAAATAGAATAGGGTAACAGAAGAACTAAACTTGTATTTACTGTCGATTTATGAAATATCTCCATAAAATCGCGATCTACTCCTTCCTTAGGAATAAACTTTGTAAATAAAGAATAGAAAAGAGACATGGCTAAAATCTCACCCAATACCCATAAGCCATATAGCAAATACGTAACGGAATGCTTTTTAACAAACAGAATCATAAATAAGCGACTTACTACTACCACCAGCATACCAATCAGAATAATCAGACTTGAAAAAAAGAAGTATTTAAAATCCGAGATATCGGGATACCATCCTCTTGATCCAAAAGGCTGAAAGATATTGATAAACAGTAGGGCAAAAATAGCAGTGAATAATATCAACCTGTTGATATTTGCTTTATCGTACAAATAGGAAGGAATTTTTGTATTCATACTCTATGCTAAGTGAAAGAATTCAGTACAAAAGTATATTATTCTACTCAAAGTAGAAAACAACCCATTGCCCGTAAGGTTTAAAACTACCCCATAATTTCATTTTTCATCCCACAATAAGCACATCAGTCCCATGCCAGGATTATACTACCCATAAAATTGTAATTTATATTTTCGAAAGTTAACTTTGCATTTAGAATCCATTTATTTTATCAAAATGAAATATACTCAACGATATCACGAACTCAATTCTCAATTCTTATTTGGAACTGACACTCACCTCATTGAATCCAATATTAACATTCGTTATTTTTCATTTCAGAGTACAAGTGAAACAGTTATAAACGAAAACTCAACCTGTAATTGCATTGATAAATCGATAGTCGAAAATCTTTCTTTTGTTTATCCCGTCTTTATGCCCGGTGGATTGCTCAAGGCCGACAATGCAATTTTACTCATGCATGGGTTGAATGAACGGAACTGGAATAAGTACCTTACCTGGGCAGAATACTTGTGCTCTAAGACAGGAAAACCTGTTATTCTTTTTCCTATAGCTTTTCATATGAACCGCTCTCCGGAAAGTTGGTCAAATCCAAGGGCATTACAAAGCATTATGAATATACGACGTCAGGCCAACGGAGCAGACAGGTCATTAAGTTTTGCCAATGTGGCACTAAGTGAACGGATCAGTGAAAATCCCTATCGCTTTTACAGTTCAGGTCGTCAAAGTGTCTGTGACCTAAGTTCTCTCTTCACTCAAATAAAAGGAGGAAAACACATATTGTTTAAAAAGAATACTCAAATTGATATTTTTGCCTATTCTATTGGTGCTTTCCTGGCTGAAATTACCATGTTGGCAAATCCACTTGGTTTATTTTCCAGGTCAAAATTGTTTTTGTTTTGTGGAGGTGGTATTTTCAGTTCTATGGTTGGGCAATCGCGCAGTATCATGGACAAAAAAGCATTCAATATTCTGTATGATTACTATTTAAACCGGTTCAACAAATCAGAAACAGAGAAAATGACAACAGATAAGATGTTCGAATCGTTTAATACCATGATTTCAACAGACAGGAACAAGTCGGAAAGGGAACATTTTTTCAATCAGTTTGGAAATAACCTAAAGGGAATATCACTTAAAAATGATAAAGTTATGTCCTTTCACGGAATACCGGAGGCATTGGGAGCAGATTGTGCATCACACCACATAGCCCGGCTGGATTTTTCATTTCCATATACGCATGAGAATCCCTTTCCGGTAAGTGGGTTAGCCGTTTCTACCGAAGTTGACGCAGGTTTTCTTACTGTCTTTTCTGAAATTGCAGAGTTCCTCCGTTAATTTAAGTGGGATCTTTTATAAAATCGTAGGGACATTTTTCTGATTTAGGTGTTTTTTCAGTGGAATTGAGTTTCAGAACTCTTTTTGAATTATATTTGCAGGCGCTAACTACTTTATTAAGTCTAACGAAGCAATATCAGTCAAAAAAAAACATGGATACTTTCCTCATCATTTTAGCAGGAATCTTTTTATTAACCGGACTGACAGGATGTATCTTTTCCAAATTACCGGGAACAATGCTCTGCTACCTGGGAATTATCATACTTCAATATAGTTCCATTGCCGAATTCTCAGTACATTTCTTCATAAAATGGGGTGTATTGGTTATAGCAGTTCAGGGGCTCGACTATTTGATTCCGGATTGGGGTAACCGAAAATTCGGTGGAAGTAAGAAGGGTGTATGGGGTAGTTTGTTAGGGATGCTGGCCGGAATATATTTCGGACCAATTGGAATAACCCTTGGAGCCATTTCAGGAGCCTTTATGGGAGAACTTGTTGCCGGAAAAGTTAGCAATACTGCGATTCAGTATAGATTTGGGGCATTTACCTTTTTTATTCTGGGTACAATTTCACAACTTACAGTGGCAGGGATTATGATCTATTATTATGTTGAAAACTTGAGTTACATCTTGTAAAGTTAGAATATAAAAGTCCTGAATATCAAAAAACATTCAGGACTTTCTATTATTTACTGGATCTGTTAGTTCCGGATTATTCCGATCATTTGTTCCAACGTAGCCAGGGCTTGTTCCCCTGTTTTCATATTCTTCAACATCACTTTGCCTTCATTCATCTCCGTTTCGCCTACAATAGCTACAAATGGTATTTTCTTATTATCGGCATAGCTCATTTGTTTTTTCATTTTAGCTGGTTCAGGATATATCTCGGCATTGATTCCCAGAGCTCTAAGGCTGCTTAGCCAGGGCAATGAATAGAACAATTCCTTTTCACCAAAGCTCACAAATAAAACTTTTGTCTGATCTACTGAAGTTTCCGGATACAAATCCAACTGATTCAACACATCGTATATACGGTCGGCACCAAACGATATGCCTACGCCGGATACGCCTTCCATGCCGAATACACCGGTCAGGTTATCATAACGTCCACCTCCGGTAATACTTCCCATTTCAACGTCGAGGGCTTTCACTTCGAAGATGGCACCTGTATAGTAATTCAATCCACGTGCAAGGGTTAAATCAAGTTCTATGGATGTTAGTACATT
>Ga0302209_10001253_pt1 | contig 11113 bp, 7 predicted proteins | sample II_Fen_E3_1_FD_194574 | JGI IMG/M metagenome (GOLD analysis project Ga0302209, IMG submission 194574) | Peat permafrost microbial communities from Stordalen Mire near Abisko, Sweden - II_Fen_E3_1 | ecosystem: Environmental > Terrestrial > Soil > Wetlands > Permafrost | place: Sweden: Abisko...
GTCCAACACAATTACATCTGGTTTATGTGATAAATTATCGATACAAAGTTCGCCTGTGGCGAATGTTTCAATACTAAAGTCTGCACGTTCCATAAAATCAATTTGTAAGGATTTGAGGAACAGGGCATCATCATCAACCAGGAAAATTATTATTTTATCTTTATTCATCAGTTTAATTTTTTTATTCTATTAAATTCAATTTCTAATTCTTCACATGCCTGTGTACAAACATCACTCAACTGAACAACCATTTTATTTATGGAATCAGTATGTTGCAACATACCTACATAATCCTGCACTTTCCTTGCCATATTTTCAAAATCAACGCTCATACCCATAATGGCAAACGAAGGAATCATTTTATGAACTGAAGCATGAAGTGACTCCCAATCTTCATTCTGTAACGCTTTTTTCATGGCGCTTATTAACGGCGGAGTTTGTTCCAAATAAAGCGAAATCATTTCCATCATCAGTTGAGGATTTGATTTTGTACGGGTATTTAGGTAATCAAGATCAATACATTTTATTTTTTTTATCTCAATTAAATCAGGTGACTCCTCATTGATTGTAATTAATCACGATTAAATCCTTCAAATCAGTTGACTTTTTTGCTAATGCTACAATTTTACTATATAAAATCCTTTCGTCCACAGGCTTTGCAATATAGTCATTCATTCCGACTGCCCTGCATTTTGCCAGATCCACCGTAGTAACATCGGCTGTTAATGCTATAATGGGTATGTCGGAATGCATCCGGTTACGAATAAAATCCGTAGCTTCAAACCCATTCATTTCCGGCATCTGCAAATCCATTAAAATAATATCGAATTGTTTCGTTTTGAGCTTCTCAATAGCTATTCTACCATTTTCAGCCATATCCCGTTCAAAACCAAAATCATCCAGAAGTGTTTTCATCAATAACTGGTTCAGGGGAATATCTTCCACCACCAGTACTTTTATATTATTATTTTCGGAATCCTGTTCCATGGGTACCACTTCAACATCTGCTTCTTCAGTTGTTTTTTGAAAAGTCAGTATAAAACTGAAAGTAGATCCTTCATCAAGCTTGCTATCGACTTTAATAGTACCGCCCTGAGGTTCTACCAACTGTTTCACAATAGCCAGGCCTAAACCTGTTCCTCCATATAACCTGGAAGTGCCACTGGTTGCCTGTTGGAAGTTGTCAAAAATGGTCGTTTTTTTAGATTCAGAGATTCCAATTCCGGTATCCTTAACTGAAAACTCAATACTGACTTTCTCCTCATCATCAGAAACTAAGCGGACACTTACCGTTATACTTCCTTTTGACGTGAATTTCACGGCATTGCTTACCAAATTTAGTATAATCTGGTGTAAACGTACCGGATCACCCAACAATACTTCAGGAATCCGTTCATCATATTCTTTTATCAATAATAAATTCTTTTCCCAAATCTTAGTTTCAAACAAATGAATCATAGCCGAAATGGAAACAGCCAACTTAAAAGGAACCTGTTCAAAGACCATTTTACCTGCATCCACCTTAGCAAGGTCAAGTATGTCATTTATAAGAACAATTAATGCATCCCCGCTCATTTTAATGGCTGTGAGGTATTCTTTTTGTTTAGACGATAATTCTGTTTTCAGCAATACTTTCGTAAACCCTATAATCGCGTTCATTGGAGTACGTATTTCGTGACTCATATTCGACAAAAACTGTTGTTTTGCTTTTACGGCATTTTCAGCAATCAGGGTGGAACTTTCGGCTTTGTTCTTTGCAACTTCCGCTATTTCCGTTGCCATTTCGGCAAATACAATAGCCTCGGTTAATTCGGTTGCAATTCTTTTTTGATCTGTCACATCACGGGCTACAATTACTACACCCAGCACATTACCCCTATCGTCTTTATACACAGAACCATTAAATAGCACGTCAGTCAGTTTGCCATCTTTATGACGTAAGGTAAGAGGTGAATCAGCCACTGAGCCTTTTGCAAAAACCTCCTGATAAACTTCCCTGGCCTTTTGTGGTTCGGTGAAATAATCAAGGAAATCAGTACCGGTCAATTCTTCTCTGGTCATTCCTATGATATTGACAGTTGCCTGGTTCATATCCGTTATTTTACCTTCTGTACTGATGGTAACCAAGGGGTCAAGGCTGGCTTCTATAAGACTCAGGGAGTATTGGGAAAGTAAATTTTGAGCAGTCACATCCCTGGCCACAACTACAACACCAAGCACATTTCCATTCCCATCTTTATAAACCGAACCATTGAACAATACATCGGTTAGTTTACCATCCTTATGTCGAAGTACCAGAGGAGAATCTGCTACTGACCCTTTTGCAAACACTTCCTGGTATACTTCCCGTGCCATTTGTGGTTCGGTAAAATAATCAAAGAAATCGCTTCCCTTTAGCTCTTCCCTGCTCATACCGGTTATGATAGTCAATGCCTCGTTCATGTCGGTGATCTTACCTTCTGTGTTGATGGTTACCAGAGGATCCAGACTGGCTTCTATAAGACTCAGGGAGTATTGCGATGCTAATTTCAACGAATAACTAAATGCCTCCAACTCTTTGTTTGCGATTTCCCGTCTTTCTTTCTCTCTTGTCTGATAGGCAAGTTCTTTGTCGGCAATCACTAATTCGGCTGCACGCTTTTCTTTTTCTTCGGTTTGATAAGCTAGTTCCTTATCGGCAATCACTAACTCTTCAGCACGTTTTTCTTTCTCTTCGGTTTGATAAGCAAGTTCTTTATCGGCAATCACTAACTCTTCAGCACGTTTTTCTTTTTCTTCGGTTTGAAATAAAAGTTCTCTGTCCGCTATGATTAATTCAGCAGCACGCTTTTGTTTTTCTTCAGTCTGAAACGCCAGTTCTTTATCGGCAATGATTAACTCAGCAGCCAGTTTTTCTTTTTTCTCATTTTGAAAAATCAATTCTTTATTTGCCAGAATAAGTTCTGCTGCCCGTTTTTCCTTTTCCTCGTTTTGATACAACAATTCTTTATTGGCAATGATTAATTCGGCTGCACGCTTTTCCTTTTCATTGTTTTGAAAGGCAAGTTCTTTATTGGCAATGATCAATTCGGCTGCACGCTTTTCTTTTTCATTATTTTGAAAGGCAAGTTCTTTATTGGCAATGACTAATTCGGCTGCACGTTTTTCCTTTTCGTTATTTTGGAATGCAAGTTCTTTATTGGCAACGATTAATTCGGATGCCCGTTTTTCCTTCTCTTCGATGTGGAAAGCCAGTTCATTATTGGCAATAATTAATTCAGCTGCTTTTTTCTCTTTCTCTTTATGTTGTAACAATAACTCCTGAGTCTTTTTATACAGCTCCACAAAGACTGCCACTTTAGCCCTTAATATTTCGGATGAAAGTGGTTTAATCATGTAATCCACGGCACCAGCCTGATACCCTTTTGATATTTCTAACGGATTATCCATACTCGCCGTCAAAAAAATAATAGGGATGTTCTTTATATTTTCAATCTGACGAATGCGTTTAATCGTTTCAAAACCATCCATTTCAGGCATTTGAACATCCATTAATATAATCGCAAAATCTTGATTAAGACTAAGGATTTCTAATGCTTCCTTACCTGATTGTGCCTTCACGCAGAGATAATTCTCATTGGAAAGAATTACTTCCAGAGAAAATAAATTCTCGGCCCTATCATCTACCATTAATATTTTATGACGGATATTTTCTTTCATTTAAAATAGATTTATCATCAAATTATTTATAAAATTTCAAAAGGTTTCGTATCAATGAATCTTAAAGTATTAATTACTTAACCACACTCTCATTAAGGATAGCAAGCGATCAATATCAATGGGTTTTGTGATATAATCGTTAGCACCGGCATCAATACATTTTTGTTTATCGTCTTTCATGGCCTTGGCTGTAAGGGCTATGACCGGTAGATCCTTAAACTTTGCCTGCAATCGGATTCGTCTCATCGTTTCGTAGCCATCCATTTCAGGCATCATGATGTCCATTAATACCAAATCAATATCTTGATAAGTATTCAACATATCCAGGGCCAGTTTTCCATTTTCGGCTTTTATCACTTCCATACCACGTTCCTGCAGTATTTTGGATAACGCAAATATGTTACGGGAGTCATCATCCACCACTAATATCTTCTTCGCATGAAACGCCGTTTCTTTATCGTACAGGTTATTTATAATCTGTTGTTTTGATTCCGGCATATTACTAATCGTCCTGTGAAGGAAAAGAGCCGTTTCATCCAACAATCGTTCTTCCGATTTTACACCTTTTATTATAATACTATCGGCATATTCCTGAAGTTCATCATTTTCTTCTTTTGTAAGTTCCTTGCCTGTATAGACAATAATAGGCGGCAGTTTTTTATTCTTTCTTCTTTCTAATTCATGGATAAGATCAAATCCACTCATATCGGGCAAACCCAGATCCAGAATAATACAATCAATGTGATGATTCTGAATTGTTTCCAGGGCATCTTTTCCGGTACCTGCTTCAAAACACTTTACTCCGCTGGTTCCAATAAGCAATCGAATGGCAGTCCTTGAATTTTCACTATCCTCAACAATCAGCAAGTTCTTTATTTTTCGGTTAATGAAATTTTCTATTCTGACCAATGCACCTTCCAGGTCACTTTTACCAAGAGGTTTCAACAAATACTCAATGGCACCTTCTTTCAGAGGTAACAACGAAGGTTCTGTGGCCGAAATAATATGTACGGGTATATGTCTTATTGTTGGGTTTGCCTTTAACTCCAGCAACACATTATTTCCGCTCATTCCGGGCAAACCCATATCAAGTATAATCGCACTGGGTTTGTATTTCTCAGCCAAAAGCAAACCATCTTCACCCGTAGAAGCAGACAGGCATTTAAATCCTTTTTGTTCAGCTTGTTTCAACAGGATAGAAGCAAATATTAAATCATCTTCAATCAAAAGGAGTACTTTATCATCCTTCGTTAAAGAATCCCGGTTATCATTTAAAGCAGGATAATTCAGATAATTAGTGTTATGTGCAGTTCGGGAATTATTTAAAACCGGCATTTCACTTGTATTTACAATGGCTGGCTCTTGTTCGGGAAATATTTCAAGAGGAATAATCAATGAAAAGGTAGAGCCTTCATTAATTTTACTCTCCACTTTAATCTCTGCACTCAACAATTTAGCCAGTTCACGCGAAATAGAAAGGCCCAATCCTGTACCTCCGTATTTTCGGGATGTACCACCGTCAGCTTGTTGAAATGCTTCAAATATTGCCAGTTGTTTGTCATCCTGTATACCAAGGCCGGTGTCGGTAACCGAAATAATGATAGTTCTTTCAGAATACTTATTGATAGTTATGCTGACACTTCCTTCCTGGGTAAATTTAATGGCATTGGATAAAAGATTTTTTAATATCTGATTCAAGCGTTGTGAATCAGTACGAATAAACTCAGGGAGTTCATCATTCAATGTACAGGTTAAAGTCAACCCTTTTTGTTCGGCACTATATTTAAAATTGCGAATCAGGTCATCTCCAAAACCCGATAATGAAACTTTTTCAATGTTGATTAACATTTTTCCTGCTTCAATCTTCGAGAGATCCAGCACTTCATTGATTAACACTAGCAGATCACAACCGCTCTTATAAATTATCTCGGCACATTCCACCTGTACGCTGTCCAGGTTCGCCTTTTTATTCTCTGATAAATCTTTCGATAGGATAAGCAAGCTATTCAATGGAGTTCGTAATTCATGTGACATGTTTGCCAGAAACTCCGATTTATACCTGCTGCTGATCTCAAGCTGTTTTGTCTTTTTTTCAATGTCGTTCTTTGCTGCCTCAACTTCGGTATTCTTTTCTTCCAACGATTGGGTTTGTTCTTCCAGTTCTTCGTTCGATATTTGAAGTTCCTCCTGCTGTTGCTTCAAACTCTGGGTCTGTTCTTCAAGTTCTTCATTCATTTGCCTCAGTTCTTCCTGTTGAGTAAGAAGCTCTTCACTCTGGACCTGGGTTTCTTCCAGCAATTCTAGAATCTGTTTTCTGTCAGTAGCCGAATTGACGCCAATAGCTATAATGTCCATTGCATTATTGACAAATTCTTTCTCTGTTTCTTTAAATACTGATAATCTTCCTAGTTCTATAACCCCTAACAGTTCGCCCTCAAACAGGAAAGGAGTTATTAACAGATTCTTTGGTTTTGCATCCAGGATCGATGAAGTGACATGTATGTGCTCCTCGGAAATGTCGGTTAAAGAGATCTGTTGCTTTTCATTTGCCGCCTGTCCGATTAGTCCTTCTTTGAGCGCAAACGCTACTTTGATATCCTTGGGTGACTTGAATGCATACTGTCCGCTAAGCTCCAACGTTTTGCTTTTATCATTAAAGAGGTATATGGTCCCCAGGTTTGCTGACAAATAGGTACATAAAAAACGAATGATGTTGTCTGATAACTCATCTATGTTCTGTACGCCGATTAACTTTGCATTTAGTTGATTTTGACCGGTAACAAGCCAACTCTGCTTTTCATTAGCCTGCGTCGTTTCACGCAATGACTTCGTCATTTTATTCAATGCATTGCCTAAACTATCTTTCTCTGAGAGTGCTTTCATATCAGCGCAATAGTTACCGGAAGCTATTATATTGGCTTTATCGGTTACTTCCCTGAAACTCTCCTTGACACTCACCAGTGAATCAAATATGGGTTTTAATTCGTCCTTTATAGTATCTTCCAGTATATCATCTCCAAATTCACGGCTGGCTATCTTTTCTGCTTCCCGTGCTATTTGTGCTATTCGTCCGGTAATGCTCTGAATGATCCAGTATGAAATAAGAATGGCTATCAGGATACTGGCAAGTATTAAAACAATAATCAAGCTTAAGGCCGATTTGTAACTCTCATCGTTTTGAACTTTGGCACTCAACATGCTTTTTTCATTTTTCAGAACAAGTTTCTCCAGTTGCACAATGGCTGCATCCCGCACCTCTACGCCTTTCTCACTTGAAATTTTAAATGCTCCGGCTTCATCATTCTTTATGGCCAGATAGATGATTTTATTCAGTTCGGGTTTATAATTATCCCAGTTGGTGGTAAATACATTCAGGATTACTTTTCCATTTTCATCTACCAGTCCTTCCAATTCATCACTTTTTTTATCAATGGAATCCAACGAACGGTATATATGCTCTTTATAATAATCTTTCTTGGCCGGATTTTTATCCAGAATAATATCCTTTTCATACCTGGCTGCATCCAACACGGCAATCATCAATTCATTGGATAGGTTTACCTTTCGTGATGAAACATCCACAATATTCAATAATCGTTGGTTTGATTCCGACAATTTGTTGATAGTGAAATAGGCCATAAAGATAAGTAACATCAAAATGATACCGTAACCCCCTATTAATTTACTTTTGACCGTTAATTTCATTTAGATTTTTCTTTAGATATATCAATTTCAATCAATAATTTTATTATTTCTTCCAGTGGTAATATATAATCGGGCTTACTGGTTGCAATTGCCGATGCAGGCATATACGACGATTCAGCTGTATCCGGTTGTTGTACAATGGTTAATCCGCCTCGTTCTTTTATACATTTAATACCATTTGACCCATCATTATTGGCTCCCGTAAGCACCACTCCTATCAAATGCGTTTGATAAGCTTCGGAAGCTGTTTCAAATAACACATCTATAGAAGGCCTGGCATAATTTACACGTTCGTCCACTGTCAGCGAAAATGTTTTATTCTTTTCTATCAGCAAATGGTAATTCGGTGGCGCTACATATATTTTCCCCTTTTCTATTTTTTCTTTCTCATCCGCCTCTTTTATCTCTACTTTGCAGTGGTTGTTTAAAAGCTGTATCCATACATTTTCCGAACGTGCACCGACATGCTGCACAACAATAATAGGCATGCTGAAATCTGCCGGCAGAAGTGAAAACAGGATTTTCATTGCATTTAATCCTCCTGAAGAGACTCCGATTACAATCGCTTCATACGGCATCTAGTACTTCTTTTTAAAGATTCGTTGTTTATCATCCAACACGGTATACGCATCATGGAAGTCGGTAAAGCGTAAACTTTCTTTTGTCCCCAAACATAATATGCCACCATTCATCAGGCTGCTATGAAAAAGCCGTTGTACGTTGTTTTGTAACTTTCTGTCAAAATAGATAAGTACATTCCGGCATAATATCAGGTTTACTTCAGCAAACACACTATCGGTAACCAAATTATGATTTGCCCATACAATCTTTCTTTTCAGAGACTGATTCATAATTACATTATGGTCATCCGATGTATAATAATCTGAAAAAGATTCCTTTCCTCCCGAAAGTTGATAATTGGCAGTATATTCTTTTATTAACCGGTTCGAAAAAATACCCTCTTTGGCCTTGTTCAATACATGCTGATTAAAATCAGTTGCATAGATAGTTGTTCTGTCAGCCAATCCCTCTTCCTCCAGCACTATTGCCATTGAATAAGCTTCTTCTCCGGTTGAACATCCGGCATGCCATATTTTCAGAAAAGGATAGGTTTTTAAAATCGGAATGATCTTTTCACGTAGTGACCGGTAAAACCCGGGATCACGAAACATCTCAGTTACGTTTATAGATAAGTCCTGTAAGAGGATAGAGGCAAATGGCTTTTCATTCAACACTTTAGTTTGTAACGCTGAAATATTTTTTATTCCCGACATGGTCATCCGGTTCATAATCCGGCGTTTGATATGTGCTTCGGAATAACCCCTGAAATCATATCCGTATGTATGATAAATAGCTGACAGCAAATCCTGGATTGCCAGGTCAGCGCCTTTCTCAAGTGTAAAAGCTGATTTCAATGAGCCATGACTCTTTTCTATCAGTTTTTTGGTGGAATCCGGTTCATCCATCTCTGTATTTTTCATTACCTGTGTATCAAAACTACCTTATAAAATAAAATCTGCTCGTTGGTTGGTCTGAAACATCTCAAATATCTTCTATCTGACTACGTCGTTTGTCCTTCAATTGTTTGAAATGCGAAGGCGATAGCCCCGTGACTTTTTTAAATTGATTGGATAAGTGCGCCACACTGCTATAGTTCATCTTCCAGGCAATTTCCGTGATATTCAGTTCATCATAAATGATTAATTCCTTTATTCGCTCAATCTTGTGATTTATAATGAAATGCTCAATGGTACATCCCTGCACTTCCGAGAATAAATTAGCCAGATAGGTATAGTCGTGATTCAATTTTTCACTCAGGTAATCTGAAAAGTTGGTTTTTATCATTTCATCCGAATGATGAACCATGTCAATGATCGTATTTTTAATCTTTTCAATCAAAACGGCCCGTTTGTCATCCATTAATTCAAGACCTGAATCAAATAAAGATATTTTTAGCTTTTCCCGTTGGTCAGGAGTAATTGTTTCCATAATTTCAACTTCACCCAGATCGACTACAATAAAATGCAATCCAAGTTTTTTCAACTCTTCTTTCACCGCCATTTTACAACGGTTACTGACCATATATTTGATATATAACTTCATCGTGAATTAATTTTAATTATTAAAGTGAGGTAGAATCACAGAAAGCATGAGTCTCATGAAGATAATTCATCAAATTACTGAGGTAACAAACCAAATTTGTTTTAAATCATGTTTTTTAAAAACATAACGGTCAAAGATACGTACTTTTGTTTCGATAAAGTTACATAATTCACACATTTTCTTTAAGATAAGTTTATCATGATAATTTTAACGAACAAAGTGACTGCCTGTTTTTCCCAATTCAGGAATGTTTTTGATTTAGTGAATAGTAACTCTACGCTTATACATTTATTGACGGGTGCTTTGGTTTGCTAATTAACACCATTCTGGCATACTATAAATCGTTTCTCTTATACCATCATTTGTACTCCTGCCCTACTCCTCCTTTCAGTATAGCGAGATCCGGGGAAATTGGGAGCTGTCCAAATTCATGCGGCTTCCAAATCACTGATTATTCGTCATGATATCACCATGATGATATAGATGTCCCATAGATGTCCCATAGATATCCCATAGATGTCCCATAGATATCCCTTATCATTAATAATATGGGATATCTGTAGAACATCTGAATTACAACTAAGAAACAGATCTGATAATAGGGTAATAAGATAGTAATGATTATTCAGAGACTCGTCCATAAAGCCTAAAAAGAGCGTGAGGCAAGCGAAGAAACTCCTGTTTTGAGGACAAATCAGGAGAGAACATCTGCAGGGTCGATAAAATGCCTGATTCTCTTTGGGTCCTGTTTCTTTTCAGAATAAAGAGCAGGTGAAATGAGCACAAAGCCCCACCGGGCAAATATCACAGCGAATATATCGTACAATCTGAAGATCAAATAAAAAAAAGCAATTGGAAAAACACAACAGAAAATGGAAAAATAGACACTTACTTTTTTCAATTTAAAAACATAAATGCTCCCCTAAAATCGAGCTACAGGAACAAACCCCTGATGACAATCGAAAATTCTTCAATTTTCATTACCTTTGTGCTGCAAATTTTTATTCAAAACATGATAGATAATTCCTTATTCAACAATAAAAAAGTGGTTTTCCATACACTGGGGTGTAAATTAAATTTTGCCGAAACTTCAGCTATCGGAAAGCAATTAAGCAATGAAGGATTCGTGAAAGTACGTCCCGGAGAACAGGCTGATGTGTGCATAATAAATACCTGCTCTGTCACAGATACAGCCGATCATAAATGTCGTCAGGCAATAAACAGGCTTAATCGTCTGCATCCGAATGCTATTATGGTTGTAACAGGCTGTTATGCACAATTGAAACCGGAAGAAATTGCATCCATCGAAGGAGTAGATTTGGTATTGGGTGCCAATGAAAAGTTCAGCATACTTGATTTTCTGAATAAACAAGCAGATTCAAAAAACGGAGAGATACATCGGGCAGATATACTGAAAGTAAAAGAATTCAAGCCTTCTTGTTCACGCGATGACCGTACCCGCTTCTTTCTAAAAGTACAGGATGGTTGCGATTACTATTGCACTTATTGTACCATTCCGATAGCCCGTGGCCATAGCCGTAATGCCTCTATTCAGGACACGGTTGATACTGCCCGGCAAGCCATAGCTGAAGGAGCCAAGGAAATT
>Ga0302209_10001264_pt1 | contig 11063 bp, 10 predicted proteins | sample II_Fen_E3_1_FD_194574 | JGI IMG/M metagenome (GOLD analysis project Ga0302209, IMG submission 194574) | Peat permafrost microbial communities from Stordalen Mire near Abisko, Sweden - II_Fen_E3_1 | ecosystem: Environmental > Terrestrial > Soil > Wetlands > Permafrost | place: Sweden: Abisko...
TATCCAGTTGGAAAGCACTGTATTTTTCATCCAAATCTGTTGGGTTATGGCTCCCAAACCAATCAGTACCTTGGATATATTTCATTAAAGCATATGAAAATAATTGTGGTGAACGGTATGAATAATCCAGAGAAAGGCTTGATTTACTCAAACGATAGGTTGATGTATCAATAAGACTATCACTGATATAGCTTTCAACCTCATAGGATGAAACAGAAGCGCCTACGTTAAAAGTGTGTGCTTGATTATGGAATAGCTCTTTTAACGCCGATAATTCATAGGTTTTGGTATGACCATCCATCTTGTATTTGTTTGCGCCAGAAGGCACGAGTTGCTTGTAATCCGAATCAATGTAACTTAGCGTGTAAATAATGGTGCCAATAGGGACAGCGTAACTGACACTATTACCGACAGAATTCTCGTTTTGAAAATGGTGGTCTGTTGTATTGAGATTGAGCGCAATTTGATCGCTTAAATCAAGTAAATTATCGTAGGTTACTTTGGCGGATATCTGATTTCGTCCTGTCTTTGTACTGCCGTAATTATTATCACCAAGCTCCAAGCTAAAAGGCTTTGAGCGATTATTATCCAGTGCAATAATGCTTTCGCCTAAATTGGTTTCACTTGGAATGAGCTGCATCGTAACATTGTTGGAGGGGAGTCGGTTTACAATCGTTAGAGCGCTTTCCAGCTCTCTTAGATTTAAATATTCACCTGTTTGGCTTTCAAAGGAACGTGTAATATCGGAAGAGGGCGTTTGAATAGCTTCAATTTTTCCCTCAAGTGCAATCAAATGAACTTGCCCTTGTGAAGCATCTTGCTCTTTTAGATAAACTCTAGAGGTAATATATCCCTTATCAAGATAAAGAGAAGAGAGTTCGTTCAAGAGGTTTTTTAATGAAGCTTCCGTAATACATTGATCAAGGTAACGTTTAATAATCGTGTCTATATCAGACATTGAGAGCAAAGTGATATTTTCATAGGTAATTTCTTTAAAAACAATACAGTGTTCATTTACAAGTGGAGTAGGTTGAAGTTCAGGTGTATCAACTTCATAACGTGTAGGGGGATTTTGAATCTGTTTTTCAAATTGCTCAAAGATCTTTTTTTGTTCATCGAGTTGGATATTTCGATTAAAGTCACTAGCTGTATCTGCACAGAGAAAAGTACTTATGAATAAAAGCAAACGAATACTTTTATTGACAATAAAATGCATTAAAATCCTTAATTTTATGTGGTGAGCAGACGGCTCTGAATAAAGTAAAGATGAAGGCTAAAATGGAATGAGGTTAATTCTTAAAGTAGAACTTTAGCTTATAAAGCTTGCATTTTTATTATATTAATATCAAATAATAGGATTTAGTAATAAAAGTACAAAAAATAGCTAGTAAAGTACAATTTTGATATTTGGTTCTGATTGAAATGTTATTATTGAGAATTAAAAAGAAAAAGAGAGCACTTTATTAATTTTAAGGTTCATATATGTACTATATGAAGTATCGATTATGCCTACGAAATTCTGGAGTAGTATTTATATTATTTTACTGTGAAAATTACAGAAATGTATACATTTTTTAAATTAGTAATTTGCAAAAAACCCTTAAATAAGGAGTTTGAGAGTAGTGTTTTTGAAATACGCAAATTGAACATATTTGAAAAACATAAATATTTGATTAAAATTAGAAAATAATTTTTGATTTTAATAAAAAAAGAATATAAAAACAAATGCAAAATATATATCATTGACTTCCTTTCTTTTAAAATCTCTTTTTTCATTCTACCTCTGAAAAAATAAATAATAACTTAAAATGAGAAATTCTTCTCTATTAAAAATTTAGCCCTCCTTAATCCCTAGACTCCTTATGAAATGCTCCTTAATGAATTGAATCTTTTGGTATTAATAGGTGATTTATCACTTACGAAAATGCAGCAGATTGAAACGATGTTTTTCAGTATAAGAAGTATTCATGATTAAGGGTTACGCAACAATGCTAGACGGAAATATGATTTTCTCAAATATTTCACCTGTCAATAAAGGGAAGATTGTTAAAACCAAGTAATTTCATTGAGCTCATGGCGACGTAGAGCATCCCGATCAGCTAGTCAAAATGATGAAAGTTTAAAGACACAAAAGAGAGAACAATAAAGAGGTTATGCCCTAAGAGGCAGCAACCTCTTAGTGCATATTTGAGACCTCGAAACGAGGTGATTTAAGTTTGCTTCTAAAACTCTTAGCCGTGATTATAGCATTAATTTGTTTGATTACAAAAGCTTATTAAACGTAAGGCTCTTGGGTGACGTTATTTGAATTCTGCGAATGCATAGTGTTTTTATACCCATTCCAAAAATCTTTAACTCCATTTTTCAAGTTTGTATGTGAATGCGTATTCCGTTTTTGTCCATTTATTCTTTATATGCAAAGAATTTTCTCTTTAGAAATGGAGTTGTCTCTTAGGTAAACTACCAAAAGTTAAAAGTTTTGTCCTGACCCCTATACTTTTTGAATACTCCCATGGTAACTGTCCCCTAGGCTTTCTAGAGAGAAAGTGTATGTTGTTGTTCTTTACAATACTCTTTTCCAGATAGTATTCCCCAATTTATAGCTATTTGTTTAGGATCATCTTTTCGTGTAATAAAGTCAAAAACACATTTTCTTGGTAGCTCTCCAAAGAAGATTTTTCAAACAGTATTTAAGCAACATGTCAAAAAGCCAACTCTTAATATCTTAATTTAACACAAAATTAACAGTTTTTTTATATATTAATATATTCTTATAGGGGGGTATTAATGAAAAAAAGTAAAGTATTTCTCTCAATAGTGCTTTGTTCGCATTTACTTTATGCAGATGAGAGTACTGGACGCAACCAAATGGTATTAGAACTAGAGCAAATTAGTGTTGTGGGTATTGCTGAATCGCAAGAACCTTTAAAAGTTGTCACGGATCCTAAAAATCCAATACAACCAATTCCTGCGAGTGATGGTGCAGATTATTTAAAAAATATACCAGGATTTTCTGTCGTTAGAAAAGGTGGAACAGATGGTGATCCTGTTTTGAGAGGAATGTCAGGGTCACGTGTTGGTATTTTAATTGATGGACAAGAAATATACGGTGGCTGTGGAGGACGAATGGATCCACCAACTGCCTATGTCTTTCCAGAAGCTTATGATCAAGTGAGTGTAATAAAAGGACCTCAATCTGTACTTAATGGTTCAGGCTTTTCTGCAGGAACAGTTCAGTTTGAAAAAAAAATAAAACACTATACATATCCAGATTATAATCTTTATTCTTCATTCAAACAAGGTAGTTTTGGTAGGAGTGATCAATTTATTGATCTCAGTGGTGGTGTAAGTGAAGGTTATGCTCAAATGATCGCAACACGTTCTCATTCCGATAATTATAAAGACGGTAATGGTGATACAGTTAATTCAGAATATACAAGATGGAATACAGGACTAACAGTAGGGTTTACACCTAAAGAAGACACTGTGATAGAATTCTCGGCGTCAAAGGGTGATGGTGAAGCAAAATATGCTGATAGAACAATGGATGCATCTAAATTGGAGCGAGAAAATCTGAGTTTTAAATTTATTGAATATGACATAGCTGATAATATAGAACAATTAGAATTCCAAGCATATTATAACTATGTCGACCATATTATGGATAACTATACGCTAAGAAGTGCTCCTGTTGTCATGGGAAGTCAAAAATACTCTGCTATGAACCCAGATAGAACGACAGAGGGTGGAAAGATAAAATTGACAACAACCATTCCTAATTTGAATGCAACAAATATTTCAGGAATTGATCTTAAACGTGATGAACATACAGGACGTTCTGCGATGATGAAAGCTTCTGCGAGTGCTGCGGATGATACAATGCTTTCAGCATCACGTGTTACAGATTTTAATTTTAAACAAATTGGTATTTTTGATGAGAGTACCTTTACTTTAGATGACCATCAAAAAATTATCGCTGGGTTAAGAGTTGATAAGCATAAAGTCTTAGATAACAGAGCCAAATTTGGCATGTTAAACATTGTTAATCCTAATTATTTACATAAAGATGAAGCAACACTCACAAGTGGATTTACACGTTATGAAAATAAAATAAATGATATGACCTATTATGCCGGATTTGGGCATAGTGAACGATTTCCTGATTATTGGGAAAGAACAGTTTATAATTTAGAATCAGATGAAGCAAAAGCCTTTATTCCTAAACCTGAAAAAACAAACCAAATCGATATTGGAACGCATTGGAGTAGTGGAAATGTGTTTGGGTCTGTATCTGCATTTTACAGTAAAATTGATGATTACATACAAACAAGATGGCTTGATTCAAATGGTAATCCTTTGAAAATTGGTAGTACAACCTATACAAAAGTTACCAATGTCGATGCTACGTTATATGGTGGAGAAATGGAGCTTGGTTATAAAATAACACCAAATTATAAAGTACTCAGTGCTTTATCGTATGTGCATGGGCACAACGATACCGAAAATAAACCATTAGCGCAACAACCCCCATTGGAGCTCAAATTATCTGCTATGTATGAAGACAATACATATTCGGCAGGAATCCTAGCTAGATTTGTAACAAAACAAGATAGATACGATGTTGGTAATGGAAGTATTGTTATGATGGGTATTGATACAGGAGAAACATCTGGTTTTGCAGTTTTTTCCCTCAATGGAAGTTATAAGTACAGCAAAAATGTCATTTTCTCTGCAGGCATTGACAATATTTTTAATACCGCTTATGCAGAACATCTTAGTAGAACAGATTATATAAATCCAAGTGTTGGTTATATCGGGCAAGAAAAAATAAATGAACCTGGGCGCAATTTATGGCTTGAGGTAAAAATACTGCTTTAAAATAGAAATAATTCTACTTATCCATACTATGAGAAATCTAATGTTTCCATAGTATGGATGTCTTGCAAATTTATAAGAAACTCTGATTCCATAAAAATATAATATTTTCACAAACGGTTTCAAAAGCTAATTTTTTGGAGTGATTGCATTATAAAGTCTTAGCGCATGCAATCAATTTTGTGTGAAAGTTATCTTGTCAAAACTAATGCTATTTTCACGCTATAAACATGTAATATCATTGTGTTATTGTTGCAATTCGAAAAAATAAATAAAAGGTAAGCACGTACTCATGATTATAAAATATAAACGCGAATTTGTCGGAGAATTTTTAGGAACGTTTATTATGGTATTGTTTGGATGCGGATCGGTAGCCGTATCCGTGTTGTTTAATGCCCACCAGGGGCTGTTTCAAATAGCTACGATTTGGGGAATGGGTGTTAGCCTTGCTATTTATGCTGCACGACATTTATCCTGTGCTCACCTAAACCCAGCAGTGACTTTGGCGATGGTAACGAGTCAAAGAATGACAATCAAAAAAATGCCCATCTATCTTTTAGGTCAATTTCTTGGCGCTTTTGGTGCAGGATTGCTGATTTACGCACTGTTTAACCCCTCCATTGTTGCCTATGAAAATCTTAATCACATCGTTCGAGGTACGCAAGAATCCATGAATATAGCCAAAATGTTTGGCGAATATTATCAACTTCCTAACAGCACTGCCATTGTTTCAATGCCCTTGGCACTATTGGCAGAAGGATTTGGAACCTTCTCTCTTGTACTCATCATCTTCTTTTTAACGGAGAGCTGTAATTTAGGGCGACCTGATGACAATATAGCACCCATCCTTATAGGTTTAACTGTCACCTCCATTATTTGCCTCATAGCGCCTTTGACACAAGCGGGACTCAATCCTGCAAGGGATTTTAGTCCACGCATGGTTGCATGTATATTTGGCTGGGGAGATGCTTCCTTTCCCGATCAGATGGGTGGCTTCTTTTTTGTCTACATCCTTGCTCCATTAGTGGGAGGGATGAGTGCTGGACTCTTATTTACCCATCTCATTGAACCTTTGATGCGTACTAAATGTGAAAAGTGTGATTGCTAGTAAAGATATTTATTAAAGTAAAAGAAGAAGGGACACTTATGAAAACACGCATTATTTTAGTGGGAGGATTTTTAGGGGCTGGTAAAACAACGCTTCTTTGGGAAATGGCACGTAAACTTACAGAGCAAGGTAAACGTGTTGGCTTAATCACTAACGATCAAGCATCTTCGTTGGTCGATACAGCATTTCTTGAACTCTCTGGTGGCACAGTCACTGAAGTAAGTGGTAGTTGTTTTTGCTGTAATTTTAATGGTTTTACGGATGCTATCTCTCATCTTAAAGCAAAAAAAGAGCTTGATATCATTATTGCCGAACCTGTGGGAAGTTGTACTGACCTTTCTGCAACGATTATACAACCGCTAAAAGAAAAATTTAACCATGATCTCATCATTTCTCCTCTTAGCGTACTTGTCGATCCAAAAAGATTAGATGACATACTCAACGGCGGCACGTCAGGACTGCATGAAAGTGCCACTTATATCCTTCATAAACAGCTTGATGAAGCAGATATTATTGTCATCAATAAAATAGATTTGCTCTCATCAGACGATCTTGAGAAATTAAAGAAGCGAGTAGCTGACAAGTGGGCTTTGGCTACAGTTTTTGCTTTAAGTGCTAAAAGTGGTGAAGGAATAGACGTGTGGCTTGATGATGTTTCGACCAGTCACCTTAATGCAGGGACACACTTAGCAGAAGTGGATTATGCTATATACGCAGAAGGGGAAGCGGTTCTTGGATGGCTTAACACAACACGCATTCTACAAGGTCAAGCTATTCATTGGGATGCTATAGCCGAAAAATTGTTGAAAAGCTTAGCGAAACAATTTGATGCATCAAACTTGGCTGTTGGACATGTAAAACTGCTCATTGAATCAGATAATGCTTATGTGATTGGTAATCTGACTGGAAAACAAGAATCTCTAAATATACGAAACCGTGCAGGAATTGGAGATATGGCTAAGATGACACTAAACGCTCGTGTTGAAATGTCACCAGAAGATTTAGAACGCATCGTATCAGAAGTAGTTTCTGATGTCTGTGGAACTGAAATTACGCAGAAGGTTGAAGCATCAAAATGCTTACAACCCGGACGACCAAATCCAACGTACCGATACGATTATGTAGTCATATAAATATTGCAATGGAATACTATTTCCATTGCAATAACGAAGAAAGTATTAAAATTTATAAGAACCTTTAATGCGGAATTCATTACCGTCTTTGTCTTTGCCAAGATCTTCATACTGAGCAATAAGACTTAATCCTTTTAATGCGCCATTGAAACTATATGAGGCATACAAACCCGTATAAGAGACCTCGACATTTTTTGTATCGGTGTAAGTATAAAGTGTACCGATTTTAGCATCTGATGTAAGGGCATATCCTAAATTTGCGGCATATGCTTTCATATCAGGATCATAGTTATAGGAACTAATCAAAGAGTTCGTATAAATAAGGTCGGAACCATTACCTACACCATGTAGAAGTTGATTTGCTGCGACAGCATCATCTGAAATTTTGGAGTAAGCAATATAGCCACTTACGGCGGCATAACTCGCTCCTGCTTTAAGACCGTACCCATAAATGGCATCTTCTCCAATACTTGTTTCACTGTATTTATTAAACCAGTATTGACCAGAGAGGTTATAACCAAATGCGCCAATTTTATTGGTATAAATGACTTCTGTATTGTAGATATCAAGGTCAGTATTAAGCGTTGTTCCTAAGACAGTGTTAAAGTCTTCGATTTGAGCCCAAGCAACTGAAATCGTTAAGCCTGTAATGGATTTATTAATAGCATAGAGTGAATAAACTCCATCTCCATATGGTTTAAATTGACCAATATTACCTGCTCGATTGGTGCGTGCTTGAAATTTATCAATGTGTTGAAGTCTCTACACAAACAACTATCGCTACACGTCAAGAGATTGTACAAAATAGCTTTACATGTAAAGAAGATACGTTGATGTCCTTGCATCAACAAAGTATGCACAAAGCACGCAAAACATTACATATTATCTCCTATAATCCAGCAATGTTAGCCTTGTGTATTCAGCTTGTATCTGAGTGCAATACGCATGGACACAGAGCAGAGAGAGCACTTTTTTTAGCCGCACGTGCCTATGCCGCGTTGATGGGCGATACACATGTAGAAGAATTTCATATTCGTAAAATTGCTCCTTTATGCCTTATTCATCGTCAAAAAGAGCTTCCACCCCCACCGCCAGAAGAAGAATCAGAGCAGAATGAGTCTCATGAGACTACGTTTGAGCACGATGAAACCTCTTCACAAACAGAAGAAGCCAATGCTTCATCTATGCCCAAAGAGAGTGATAGCTCCTCTTCAACATCGCAAGAAGGAAGTGGCAAAGAAGAGATTATTCGTGCACAAGAACCTTTAAAACTAAAACCATTTTGGCTCACAAAAGATCAAAAAGTACGAAAAGGTCTTGGGCTAAGGACGGCTACAAAAACGAGCCTTAAGAGAGGAAGAACGATTAGAACGCTTTCTAAAGGAGGCGATGATATCTCTTTAGCAAGTACAATTCGTTCTGCTGCACCTTGGCAGAGAGTTCGAGGGCGAAAAGAGGGTGAATGTTTAGCCATTGAAGCAAGCGATATTCAAATCAAGCAACGAGAAGCCAAAAGCTCTTATACGGTTATTATGCTTGTGGATGCTTCAGGTTCTATGGGAGCCAAGGCGCGTATTAAACAGGCAAAAGAGGCGTGTTTGGGCATTCTTAAAGATGCATATACTAAAAGAGAAGATGTAGCTGTTATTGCGTTTAAGAGCAATGATGCACAGCTTATAGTAGCACCCACAAGAGCAAAATCAATTGTTAGAGAGCAACTAGATGCAATTCCCGTAGGAGGGAAAACTCCTCTTTCTGCTGCATTAAGAGAACTGTATTTGCTTAGTCAAAATATTACAAAAAAAGATCCCCAAAGACGTATTTTAGCGGTTATTCTCAGTGATGCAAAAGCCAATGTCAGTAGTGATACAACCTATAAGCCATGGGAAGAGGTTACGCAGTGGGCAACGCTTCTTGCCACCAAACCAGCAATATCTTCTATTGTTGTTGATACAGAAACAAAAGGACTTATCTCTTTTGGAAAAGCAAAAGAGCTCGCTTTACTTCTTAATGCGCAGTATTATGACTTGGAAGCCTTAGGAGAGCAGGGTGTTAGTGGAATTTTTAATTAAAAAGGAACGAGTTAAATGGAATGGATAAAACTCTACACGGACTATGCTATTTTTGGAGTACTTGGGCTTATGAGTCTTTTTTCTCTTGCACTCAGCATTGAGCGAATACTTTATTATAGATCGTTAAATGTCGAGAAGTATGACAATAAGTATCTTTTAGAAAATGATCTTACACACAATCTAACTGTTCTCTCTACGATTGGCTCCAACGCCCCTTATGTAGGGCTTTTAGGTACAGTTATAGGTATTATGGTGACATTTTATGATATGGGACATCATGGTAAACTTGATAATACAGCCATCTTAGTAGGTCTTTCTTTGGCGCTTAAAGCAACAGCGCTTGGACTTTTAGTGGCTATACCAACACTGATGTTTTACAGTGCATTTGTACGAAAAGTCGATATCAATATTAATCTTTGGAAGTCAAAAAATGAAGCTTAAACGCTTTGATAGTATGAATGTTGTTCCCTTTATTGATGTCATGCTTGTGCTTTTAGCCATGGTGTTAATGGTATCAACCTTTATCAATCAAAATCAAATGCAAATAGAACTTCCCCAAGGTTCGTCACAACAAAAGCTTTCAAAAGAAGAGGGCAGTACCATTAATGTAACGGCAAATAATGAAATTATTGTTGATAAAAAAACAATGAATCTTGAAGAAGCAAAAGCATATCTTATAGCCCTACCTCTTAATACGCCTATACAGTTTCATTCTGATAAAAATTCATATTTTGGTATTTTTGTTCAATTAACAGACGCTTTGAAAACACATGGACACGAAAATATTCAAATTATTACTGAAAATGAAAAATAAAAAACAATTTTGGATAGGTTTTACCATTTCTTTGTTCTTACATGGGATCATTATTGGAAGTTTTTTTTCTTTTCAAGACAAACGGCAAAGTAATCAAGTACACAAAAAACATTCAAAAAGTATGGCACTCTCGTTATCGACGTTTCAAAAGCCTCACATTGTACCTGTAGAATCAGTAATTAAAGAATCTGAACCTATGATGCACAAAACGGAAGCAGTAAAAAAATCTTCAAATCATCCTAAAAAAGAAAAACAGATTATTATAAAAGAAACAGAAACAATAGTAGCAGAGACTGCTACAAAAGAGCATGCAAAGATGCTTCGTCAAGAAGAACAAAATTCTGACATTCCAGCGAAAATATTAGCACATCAAAATGCTGTTTCAGGTACAGAAGCCAAAGATACGTTTTTATCAGATATACAAGCAATTATTGAAAAAAATAAATCGTACCCAAAATGGGCTCGAAAAATGCGAATTGAAGGTACCGTCATGTTGGAATTTGAGATAAGTCAAGAAGGAAAGCTTCTGTGGAGTAAAGTTATTACTAGCTCAGGGAATACAGCTTTAGACGAACATGCCTTATCCATTCTACAAAGAGCATCAGAAGAATTTCCAAGTCCTTATCTAAAAAAAACTATTAAATTACCAATTACATATAAGTTTATATGAATGTACAAGAGTTGATAGATTAAAATAATAAAGAAATGTGATAATTATTATAAAACTTTGAAAATTACAGTTTTCAATAATTAATAAACAAATGTTACATGAGCAAGCAAAAGCCTCTCAGAGACCAATGTCTCCGTAAGCACCATTATTCAAGCTGTTGAAACTATGAGTAAAACCATAAGTGGTGTCAGTAGTGGAATGCTAGAAGTCTCTTCCAAAAGTAATGCCCTCTCTTCGGAGATGGAGAACCTAGCTGGGGAGCTAAGATCACAATCAAAATTGACGAATGAATTGAATGCTGAACTTGGTAAGCTTGGTGTGTATGAAAAGACATTGGGAATACTCAATCATCATTGAGGCGACATGTACAGGGTATTTTCCAATGCCCTCT
>Ga0302209_10001265_pt1 | contig 11056 bp, 9 predicted proteins | sample II_Fen_E3_1_FD_194574 | JGI IMG/M metagenome (GOLD analysis project Ga0302209, IMG submission 194574) | Peat permafrost microbial communities from Stordalen Mire near Abisko, Sweden - II_Fen_E3_1 | ecosystem: Environmental > Terrestrial > Soil > Wetlands > Permafrost | place: Sweden: Abisko...
GAGGGTTTAAAAACAACATCATTCTTTCAATAAATTCGTTTAAATAGCGGGATAGTAAGAGTGAATGACCAGAACCTATTAATCCGTTAGCTGACGGACTAAGATTAGTCACAGAGTAACTTTGAATATTAGATATGTTGCCACAAATGGTATTCGTTCATAAGAGCCAATAATTCGGCTAGTGTAACCAAAAACGATAAGAAACAAACAGGCAAAAATGAGTATAACTTAGCAAATTGTAAATAGTAAATGTTCTCGGTTTGATTTATGAGAGCCAATAATTCCACCTATATAACCAAAAAAGATAATAAAACAAAAAGCCATAAATGAGTAAATTGTAAATCGTAAATGAATAAATTGATTGATGGTTCCAGCCGATAACCATCCGGATAAAACTGATAAAATATAACCCAACCGGAGCGGATATTGAAACAGTAAGAGATATGTAATGATTCCAAATGATTGCAACAAAACCCTAAACTTTTAAATACGAACCTATAAGTGCTGACAATTTTATAACTTTGCAAATTAAATTAGTTGAAAACCTGATTCAGCATTGAGGTAAAAGTACGTAATAAAAGTTCCCTAACCTCAATTGTAAATTGTAAATGTCAAAATTGTAAATTATAAATAATGGATTTTAAATACGATATAATAGTAATCGGTGCAGGACATGCCGGCTGTGAAGCTGCCACTGCTGCCGCAAATATGGGTTCGAAGACTTTGCTGATCACCATGGACATGAATAAAATCGGCCAGATGAGTTGTAATCCTGCTGTGGGTGGAATCGCGAAAGGACAGATTGTCCGGGAAATTGATGCACTGGGTGGACATATGGGGATTGTAACCGACCGAAGCGCCATACAGTTTCGTATGCTCAACCGTTCGAAAGGACCCGCTATGTGGAGTCCACGGTCGCAAAGTGACCGGCAACAATTTATCCACGAATGGATAAAAACGGTGACCAATACACCCAATCTTTTCGTCTGGCAGGACACTGTTACCGAACTGGTGATTGAAAACGGAACAATTACAGGATTGAAGTCATCGCTGGGGATCCATTTTCATGCAAAAAGCGTCGTACTCACCGCAGGAACTTTCCTAGGCGGGTTGATGCATTTCGGCAAAACAAAGCTGGTTGGAGGTCGGATATCCGAGCCTTCCTCGTTTGGAATTACCGAACAATTGAAAAGTCTCGGTTTCATCACGGATAGAATGAAAACAGGCACCCCTTGCCGGATTGATGGAAGGAGCATTGATTTTGCCAGAATGACCGAACAAAAGGGAGATATTGACTTCCATAAGTTCTCCTTCCTGGAAGAGTCAAAACGCGAACTGAAACAGATGAGTTGCTGGATCACGAGTACCAACGATACCACCCATGATGAATTACGAAAAGGGTTGAAAGATTCTCCCCTTTACAACGGACAAATTAAAAGTATTGGACCCCGTTATTGTCCCAGTATTGAAACAAAAATAATAACTTTTGCCGATAAACATTCTCATCAATTGTTCCTTGAACCCGAAGGAGTAGATTCGCAGGAGTACTATTTGAACGGTTTTTCATCATCCCTCCCACTCCAGACTCAGATTGCAGCAATACAAACGATAACGGGGCTTGAAAATGCGCAGCTCTTTCGTCCGGGGTACGCCATAGAATATGATTTTTTTGACCCTACCCAGTTGAAACATACGTTGGAAACGAAACGAATTAAAAACCTGTTCTTTGCAGGACAGGTGAACGGGACTACAGGATATGAAGAAGCAGGCGGTCAGGGATTGATTGCCGGAATCAACGCCCACATCAACGTGCATGGAGGAACTGAATTCACACTGGCACGTAACGAAGCATATATTGGCGTTCTCATCGATGATCTTGTTACAAAAGGAGTAGATGAGCCCTACCGTATGTTTACCTCAAGGGCCGAATACAGGTTGCTGCTTCGTCAGGATGATGCCGATGTGCGCCTTACCGAACGGAGTTATGGCATCGGTCTGGCAACTAAGAACAGGTTTGATCAGCTTCAGGATAAAAAAGAAAAGCAGGCTGTACTGACCCACTTTCTGAAAAACACTTCCATTAAACCAACGGAGATAAATGACTTTCTGGTTTCCAGGGAATCTTCCGAATTAAAACATGGCTGCAAACTGAGCGATTTAGTGCTTCGTCCACAACTGGGAATCCATGATCTGGCTACAGCTGTACCGGCATTACTCGATGCAATCAATGAAACAGGTAGTAAAAGTGAAGAGATTGTGGAAGCCACAGAGGTTCTTTTGAAGTACGAAGGGTACATAGAACGAGAGAAACTGATTGCCGAAAAGCTGCTCAGGCTTGAGCATATCAACATATTTGGTAAGATTGATTACGCCGATATTCATTCTTTATCTACTGAAGCGCGTCAAAAGCTGGCACGAATAGAACCTGAAACCATCGGACAAGCCAGCAGGATTCCGGGTATTTCACCCAGCGATGTGAATATATTGCTGGTGATGATGGGGAGATAAGTAAAGTTGGTAGTAGTTAGTATGTAGTTGGTAGTTGGTAGAAAAAGGTTCTAAAACCTATTAATTACAAGAAAAAAAACGAAATAAAGGATATTCCAATTCGATCAAAGGAAGGAACAAAAGGTATTTTAATTTGTTTCAGGGAGTATAGAATGACGTTATTGATTGAATAAATACAATTCACTGGGTTTGTTTGCAATATAACAATCCCGATTAAAACGATTGAAACGGACAAAATTGCTTCATTGATTTAGCTGGAAAGGATCATTAAATTGCAGATCGCAGGCACCGGAAAGCGTTTTAAGTGCGGATACAAACAGGATTAACCGGTACAATGCATGATGCCTGTTGATTGAATTATTGTACAGCAGTTCATCATCAGAAAGCAGAATAAACCCGTTTAAAACGGACAAAATAGATTAATTGTTTCACGTGGAACAATTACAATAAATTGATATTAAATGGAAAAGCCATATACAAGACCATTTCTAAACAATTAATCACTAAACACAAACTTCTAATTTGTTCCACGTGGAACAACCAAAAATAACCCATCATGAAAGCACCAGACGCATTAAAAGAACAGGTAAAAGCACTACCGGACCGCCCGGGGGTTTACCAGTATTTTAATGCCAGCGACGAAATCATTTATGTTGGGAAAGCCAAAAATCTGAAGAAACGGGTTACCTCCTATTTCAACAAAATTCATGATTCGGGGAAGACTAACGTACTTGTAAAAAATATTGCATCGCTCCGATACATCATAGTCGACACGGAAGAGGATGCCTTATTGCTGGAAAATAATCTGATCAAAGAGTATCAGCCACGGTACAATGTTTTGTTGAAAGATGGGAAAACTTATCCAAGCATTTGCATCACCAACGAACCTTTCCCCAGGATATTAAAGACCCGCAATATTTATAAAAACGGGGGTCAGTACTTCGGTCCCTATTCATCCAACTATACGCTGAATTCATTATTGGAAATCATACATGACCTCTTCCCTATCCGCACGTGCAAACTGGCACTTACAAAAGAGAATATCAGGGCAGGAAAATTTAAGGTGTGTCTGCAGTATCATATCCATCGTTGTAACGGACCCTGTGAAGCAAAGGAAACCGAAACCGAATACCTGAATCGTATAGAGCAAATCCGTCAAATCATACAGGGAGATGCCAACGAAATCAGCAAAGCATTACTCTATCAGATGCAACAATTAGCTGCAGAATATAAATATGAGGAAGCCTATCAAATAAAATTAAAGTACGATTTGATCGAAAACTACAAATCGAAATCCATTATTGCCAACACCGTGGTGGAAGATACGGACGTATTTGCGTATGATGAGGATGATAATTCAGCGTTTGTTAACATTTTACGCATCTCAAAAGGGTCGATTATTCAGGGTTACACCATCGAATACCGCAAACGGATCGATGAAGATAAAGCCGAATTGCTCGCTCTGGCCATCGTGGAATTAAGAGAACGCTTCAAAAGTAGCTCAAAAGAAATAATAGTTCCCTTCGAAATAGATTATTCTCTCAAAGGCGTATCCATTATCACTCCTCAACGGGGCGACCGTAAAAAACTGCTGGACCTCTCCATGCAAAACGTAAGGCAGTATAAATTTGATAAACTGAAACAGGCAGAAAAACTGAATCCTGACCAACGTAGCTTCCAGCTATTGACAGCCATTCAGGAAGTACTGCACATGGAAAAACCACCAATGACTATCGAATGTTTCGATAATTCGAATATTTCGGGCAGCGATGCAGTGGCAGCCTGCGTTGTATTCAAGAAAGCCAGGCCTTCGAAAAAAGATTACAGAAAGTATATTATTAAAACGGTGGTGGGTCCCGATGATTATGCTTCTATGAAAGAGGTGGTTAGACGCCGGTACCAGCGAATGATCAGTGAAGACACCCCCCTACCCGACCTGATCATTGCAGATGGAGGCATCGGACAAATGGAAGTGATCCGCCAGGTGGTAGAAGATGAATTAAAATTAACAATTCCAATTGCGGGACTTGCCAAGGACAGTAAACACCATACACGTGAAATGCTCTTTGGATTCCCGCCAAAAGCGATCGGGTTAAAACCAACCGACCAGCTTTTCAAATTACTGGCCTCCATGCAGGATGAAGTTCACCGATTCGCCATCACCTTTCACCGGGACAAAAGAAGCAAGACACAAATTGCCTCGGAGCTCGATACGATACCCGGAATTGGTGAAAAAACAAAAAATGAACTCATCAACCATTTTAAGAGCATAAAACGAATTAAAAGCGCCGATTTAGACGAACTAACAAAAATAGCAGGAATAAACAGAGCATCAATAGTTTATAACTACTTTAATGATTCGTTGAAGCCCTTAGAATCGGATAGAATAAAATAACTGTCCTCTATACCGCTTTTAGGACAGGGAAAAAGACTTAACTTTGCAGAAATAACAGAAGTAAGAGGTAAGGAGTAAATGACAAGCATCAAAAACCAACAACATTTCCAAAACCAGTACTTACCTCTTACTTCTTACCTCTAAAAATAAAAGAGTATGAAATTAACAATCGATTCCCTTGATACGATTCACAACACAGCCCGTCAATTTATCGACCAGATGGGTGACCGGACAGTTTTTGCTTTTAACGGAAAAATGGGGGCGGGTAAAACAACATTCATAAAAGCCATCTGCGAAGAAATGGGCGTAAAGGAAACTGTTAACTCTCCCACCTTCTCCATCGTGAACGAATATGAAGGTACCGGTAAAAAAATTATATATCATTTCGATTGCTACCGGATTAACAATATTCAGGAAGCTCTCGACCTGGGTGCGGAAGAATATTTATACAGTGGGAATTTATGTTTTATTGAGTGGTCGGAAAACATTGCCCCCCTCCTACCCGACTCCATCATCAATGTGGATATCGAAGAAGATGAAAATGGGAAAAGGAATGTGATGATGGGTTAATGCGATGTTAGGTTGATGTGATGATAAGTTGATGTGATGATGTGATGATAGGTTGATGTGGTAATGTGATGATGAGTTAATGTGATGATAGGTTGATGTGATGATGTGATGATAAGTTGATGTGAAAATGTGATGATGTGATGATTTCTTTTAGTTTCTTCCGGATTAATTATTTAAAATATGATCGAATAGTTATTCCGGGACATGCGATTTCCATATCGGGTTATTCTTTCCTTTAACTTCATTATATCGCGATATGGAAATCGCGAGTCCCGAAATAAGAGTCACTAGTTAAAATGGATATAAATAAAATTTAGGCGATAATTTATATTCAATAGTTCAAACAACAATAGAATGGTTATTTCTCAGAATAATAGATATAACTATAGTGGTGAACGCTATTATTATACAATAACTCAAATAACAGCAGAATAGTTATTACGGGACACGCGATTTCCATATCGCGTTCTTATTCTATCCTTTAATCTCATCAAATCGCGTTATGGGAATCGCGAGTACCGGAATATGAGTTTCACAGGATGAGGTTCTAAATATTGTTTTGACCGACATTAGGATTCAATAATTCAAACAATAACAGAATCGTTATTACGGGACACGCGATTTCCATATCGCGTTCTTATTCTATCCTTTAATCTCATCAAATCGCGTTATGGGAATCGCGAGTACCTAAATATGAATCACTAGTTAAAATGGATATAAATAAAATTTAGGCGACAATTTATATTCAATAGTTCAAACAACAGCAGAATCGTTATTACGGGACACGCGATTTCCATATCGCGTTCTTATTCATTCCATTAACCACATCAAATCACAATATGGAAATCGCGAGTCCCGGAATATGAGTGACTCGTTATAATAGATATAACTATAATTTTGAACGGTATTTATATTCAATAATTCAAACAACAGTAGAATGGTTATATCTCAGGATAATAGACATAACTATAGTGGTTACCGCTATTATTATTCAATAATTCAAATGACAGTAGAATGGATATTTGGAACATGCGATTTCCATATCGCGTTATTATTCATTCCATTAACAACATTATATCGCGATATTGAAATCGCGAGTCCCGGAATATGAGTACCTCGTTAAAATAGATATGACTATAATTTTGAACGGTATTTTTATTCAATAGCTCAAACAACAGTAGAAACGTTTTTAATATATTTCCCCTGAACCATCAAACAACCGTGTTCCTTTCCAGTCATACCAGTTAGTGACTAATCCGGCCTTAACAGGATTATTAATTGTGTAATCAATGGCAGTATATAAATGGATATCATCCCGGATAGTTGTATCATAACTTTCTTTTTGCCATAAAGAACCACTGACTCCTTCGATTTTATTGATTGTAGTTGCTGAATACCGTTTTACCGACTGGAGTATATCCTGTAAGTAAACGGTATTTCCCTTTTCATCATTATGAAAAACCCTGAAAACCCAATGGACATGGTTGGACATAATGCAATACGCATAATTTTCTATCCGCTTACCTTCCCAGTAGGCAAGAGCATTCATCACGATTGTTCTGTTGGAATCTTTTGCAAGATTGACAACAGAACGTTCCTGCAGATGTAGTAAATCGTCAAACGCTTTCAGATAGATCTTCCGCGTTAAATTAAATTCCGATTTTAAGGTATCCAACACAACAGGATCACCATTTCTGTTACTCAAAAGTAGTATCTGTGAATGGATCTCATGTAGTTTATCAGTAAATTCTACAAGTGCTTTGGGAGGAATAGCATCATTCAGACACCACGTAACAAAATAAGCCTGACCGGGTTGCTGAAAATGTGGTAAAGTATGACGGTAAAATTCTTTCTTTTCCATACCTTTGTGGTTTAAAAGAGGTATAATGTAAGGAATTGACTATTCTATTTCCCTATAATGTAATCGTGGAATTAAAATAGTAAGAATTAATTGCAAAAAACGATCATTAAAATCAAACACAGCTTATATTATGAATCATTGATCATCAGGTCATCTGGTCATAACAGAAATTAGAAACAAATATAATTATTATTTTAGAATTAAAAGTACACTATTAAAAATTAACATCGTATGAAAATGAAAAAGAAGAGCTCTGTACTGGAACAGGTAAAAGCAGCACGAAAGCAAAGCCGGGAGGAAGAAATCAAAGCACATGGTAAATCGATTAATTATCGAAAGGTTATGGAAAGCAAAAAGCAGTATAACCGTAAAAAAAATAAGGCAGACGATGAGGTTCTGCCTTATTTGTTTTTGAACGACAAGGTAGAATAATTTGAATTATTAGACCGAAGAACAACCTGCATTACACTTAAAATCATAAATAAATAATTAAAAAAAAAATGAGTGCAAAAAAAATAAAGTAAATGTATATATTTAATAATATTTTATTACATTTGTAATCTATTATTTACATTTACTGCTTTTTTATAACATTTGACTTAAAAAAACTTGCTTAACTTATCGTCTTTATGGAATATAATACGATAATATTTATAGATACAGCACTCATAGTGGTATGTCTAGCGATGGCCATAGTATTCCTGACAATTCCAATTCCGAAAACTAAAGGGCTCTATAAATACCGCATATCCCTCCGCTTTCTGGCAGTTGCATATTTGGTCGTCGCGCTTATTAAAACAGCCGTCATGCTCCTTAAAATCACCCAGGTCGATTTAATATCGATGGAGAGACTGACGATCTCATCATTTCAGGCAACATTATACAATTTTGCATTAATCACCCTGATTAATCCCCGCTTTATCAACAGGCGTTTTCTGTATTACAACATAATGCCTGTCATCGCACTGAATATACTTTATATCTTAGTGGCATCCCGATTCGGGCATCCGGTTATACCAAACCCGGGTAAACTGATTGAACTTGCATTGCAACCTCCGGTACTGGTAAGAGAACTGCTAGTACTTTTCTACATTTTCCAGATTATTTATTTTTGCCGTTTATTTATTCTGAAAGTCCTTCAATATAAAAAAAATATAAATGATTACTTTTCTGAATCTTACCGCTTATATCTTCCATGGATCGAATATTGCTATTTTACTGCGCTGACAATTGGCATTTGTGCATTGATATCCTGTTTTTTCCAATCGGAAAATCTCTTACTTTTATTTAATATAGTTTGTATTGTATTTTATTTCGTCTTCGGAATCTGTTATATTCAGTATCCGCAAACATTCAAATTAATTGAACCCGCCATATATGCTCCTGGTAGTATTCCAACAGAAGTATCAAAAAGCAATAAACATGTAGTGTGGAATGAATTAAAGGAGGTAATCATTCAGGAAAAATATTATCTCAGACCGGAGGTTAATATTGAGGACATGGCTCATCATCTCAAGATCGGTAGAACAACATTGTCAAAATTTATCAACAGTGAAGAAAACATGAATTTCAATGGTTGGGTCAATTCCTTGCGGATTGAAGAAGCCAAGCAGCTTTTACTTACCAATCCACACTATACTTTGATTGAAATATCCGAAATGGTAGGGTATAGTGAATCATCTAATTTCAGTCGCCAATTTAAACTTATCACCAAACTATCGCCTTCCGTTTGGAGAAATAATTACAAAGCGTAACTAAGTACATTCCTTCCAATATCAATGATAACCTGTATGAGTTCCGGATTAGAATCCCTGATTACAATTGTCAGTTTGTCATTTCTGCAATTAAGATTAAATATACCTCGTGCTACTTACAAATGAATAAATGAATCTATTATTAAGCAATATTAATATAATTGTAATCATTTATGTCATTTTCATATCAAATCGTACACAAATTGAACGAATTGATAAGTATGGATTTGGAATATTTTTTTTACTTTGAACATTATTTCTATACAAAACTTCATTGCTATAAATAAACAGCAAAATAAATTTTTTCGTTGGAAAACAGAGATCAATAAATCGTATTTCAATATTTACACTAACCGGTAAAAAATATCACTAACCTTAGCTAATTATCTGTTTACGATGAAAACAGGCTGCCACAAGAAATTGTAGCAGCCTGTTGCCTGTTAAGAGTTTATATAATTAAAATTTACCAGATACTTACTCGTTTTTCAACCGGCAGATACATTGGATCACCTGATTTTATACCAAATGCATTGTACCATGCCTGTATATGTGGCAAAGCGCCATCCACTCGCCATTTGCCCAGTGAATGAGGGTCTGATTTAGTACGTTTAAGTATTTCTTCAGGACGAACGTTTCCGGCCCACACATTGGCATATGCCAGGAAGAAACGTTGATCAGCTGTAAAACCATCTTTTACCGGTAGCGGAGCATTAGCAGTTGCCTTTTTAAATGCTTCATAAGCAACCTGTAAACCACCATGATCGGCTATGTTTTCACCCAGGGTAAACTTGCCATTTCCTTTTACTCCGGGAGCAACAACTACCGAATCAAAATAATCAGCCATTACCTTAGAACGGGCATCGAATTTCTTGCCATCTTCAGCTGTCCACCAGTCTTTCAAATTACCTTCTTTATCAAACTGACGACCCTGGTCATCAAAACCATGTGTCATTTCGTGACCGATCACCACTCCGATAGCTCCATAGTTGAAAGCATCATCAGCAGTCCTGTCGAAAAACGGATATTGAAGTATTCCGGCTGGGAAACAAATTTCGTTTGTTGAAGGATTGTAATAGGCATTGACGGTTTGTGGTGTCATTTGCCATTCTGCTTTATCAACTTTTTTACCGGCTTTGGCAAATTTATAATCTATTTCGAATCTGCCGGCACGTTTTACATTGGCATAATAAGAATCTTTCACGATATCCAGTTTTGTGTAATCTCTCCATTTATCAGGATATCCAATTTTAATGTAAAACGATTTTAATTTTTCAATTGCCTTTAACTTGGTCGAATCTCCCATCCATGTCAGGGCTTTAATCCGTTCGCCTAATGATTCCTGAAGGTTACTTACCAGTTTCAACATGCGTTCCTTGGCATCGGCAGGAAAATACTTCTTGACATACATTTGACCGACTGCTTCACCAAGAACCCCATCAACCGTACCGACAGCACGTTTCCAACGAGGTGATTGTTCTTTTTTACCCGAAAGAGTCTTTCCGTAGAAATCGAAGTTCTGAGCGTATATAGGATCGCTCAGGTAAGAAGCTGACTCATCAATCAGTTTCCACTGTAAATAGGCAATTTGGGCAGCTATGGGCTCTGTAGCTATAATTTTACCTACTTCAACCAACGATTCTTTTTGGGATACGCTGATATCTTTAATATCTTTCAATCCCAGCGAAGTCAGATATACATTCCAGTTGATTTGAGGTACCAGTTTTTGTAGGTCGGTTACTGTCATTTTGTTGTAATTTGCATGTGGGTCACGCAATTTCACTTTATCATAAGCAGCTTTAGCCAGGCGGGTTTCAATGGTCAATACTGCTTCCATGTTCTTCTGAGCTTCGGCAGGTGTAAAACCAACTAACTGGAACATTTTGGTTACGTGAACTTTATATTTATCACGGATGTCTTTTGTATGAGCATCATTTTCGATATAATAATCACGTTGTCCAAGGCTGATAC
>Ga0302209_10001274_pt1 | contig 11008 bp, 26 predicted proteins | sample II_Fen_E3_1_FD_194574 | JGI IMG/M metagenome (GOLD analysis project Ga0302209, IMG submission 194574) | Peat permafrost microbial communities from Stordalen Mire near Abisko, Sweden - II_Fen_E3_1 | ecosystem: Environmental > Terrestrial > Soil > Wetlands > Permafrost | place: Sweden: Abisko...
AACAAACTATATTCAAGTAGGCTGCTATGTCTACATTTTTGACACAAGCAGGATTATTAAAAATACTGGATTTGTTCCGGTGCTAATGAAAATTAATTTAAACTAAAAACAAAAGCCAGTAAAATGGAAAAAATTAACGAACGATTAAGAGCAGTTAAAACCACCGTGTTATTTGATATAGCACACGATTATAAAATACCAATTCCCGAAACTTATAGCGAATTAGTGAATAAAATAGAGTCTGCTATTTATTGCGGTAATATTTCGATAGATGATATTATCAAAGAATACCCTAACTTTTAGCCCTTTATCCGCAAAATTTGATTATCTTTGTAAGTCGAATTACGACACCCGGAGTCGAAGCCGGTAAAACTAATTTTTTGAATCCCAATTTGAATTTAAGAGCCTTCGACCTCTTTTGTTTGAGTTGGGATTTATTTATATTATGAACTTTATAGATGACAGAAGAGAGCCTGCAAAGGTATCAGAAATCAACGCATTAAGGTATTCGTTAGAAGAGTATTCATTTTCGGTTTACGTTGATTTAATGAACAAATTAGCCGATGAAGAACTTAAGGCTGATAACCTATCAAAAGAAGAAAACCGCTTTGCTATGATGCGTATTAATAGCAAAAGGAAGCAATTATTAATCGATGTAACCGATTACAATTTAAAACTTCAAAAACATGAAGCGGATTATTTAGGTTTCCATATTCCCGAATTTAATTTCCCTAAATTTAAACACACATGACACATTCAGAAGTTCTATCCGGGAGCTATAAAATTACATTTCGTACTTTTGTTTTAACTCCAACTACACACCCTGATTTAGAGCATAACGGTCTTAAATTATGGTACGTTACAGACGGCTTTATATGTCTATCCCCTATGCGGTCATTCACTCAGGGTAATTGTAAGTTTGTGTTTCCTTATGAAACTGGAGGAGGTCGGGCGTATATAGGTTATTTCTCCCAGATAGAACCATTGACATACAGACAGGTTAGAAATAGCGGTTCGGTTCAAATTGCAGGAAATAAAAACCCAATATTATACAGAAAAGCAATTGCAATAGTATATAAAAGAATTAAAGATGCCATTTCATGCGATAGTAAATGGGAGGAAGGTAGAACACGTGAAAGACCAACGTATATTAATAGAGCCATTTTAAGAGAGTCTGGTCAGCGCAAACCTGTAGCGGTAAGGAATGGAACAGTTTATACTTTATTTGTCGATTTTAGGCATTTAAGAGCCGATTACAGGGAGCTAATAAGTCAGGAGCATATAATGAAACTATATACATACGTTTCGGACAGTATAGCGATGGATAACGTAGCCAAAGGAATTAAAGAAGGAAGGGATTTAATATGGAGTAATGCATTCGGATTTTCAAAGGAAGAATTTATAGAAATGATTGAAAATTGCACTAAATAACTGATTATCAGTATGTAGTATAGTTTAACTTCTATTGTGCTATACTAATAATCAATGTATTATATGCGTTTTTATAACTATATGCTATCAAACGAATTTCTACAAAACATTGTAATGCATTTATATATATTTTTCTCTCAAACTTATAGTTAATTTTTTGCACTATCTTCTCTTATATTTACTTTTATTAGCACTCTCTCTTATTAAACTAATAATATAATAAATAGTATAAGTTTTTTATAATATATATAGTATATAATATAGTATATATATTTAGTTTAAGTATTTGATTTAGAGTATAGTTAATAAATGTAGAAGAATAGAGGGTAAATGTTAATCGTCTATAATGTTGGGTGGATTATAGAAAAAATCTATATCTCATCTAACTCTCACTAACACAAAAACTTAAACCAATTATCTAAAGTATAAAATATGTTACTTCATTGATATTCAGTATAGTTAATTCAATTAACCTTTAAGTAACATAAACCAAAAACAAAAATCAAAATATATTTAATTACTATTTATTCTTTATCAAAACACAGTAAATACTTATTTTATCATTACAATTTATTTCAAATACCATTTTTATAATGCCAAAAATAGCAACTTCAAAAACCAAAATATAATAATTCTATTTTTAAAAACCAAATTTAATTCAAAAAGCATATTTGAAAAGTTAAACATTGTGTTAATAGTAGTGCTTTCAGAACAAACTAAAATATTTATACCTACATTTGCACATTATTAATTTAAAAAACACGTAAATATGAAAGTTTTATTAAAAGATTCACTATCCTTATTTGGATGTAATTTGTCTTATGGTGCAATAACCGAAGGGATATTATCCTCGGAGATTGAAACCCTTTGCGGTATGGTTAAGTATATTTCTGGAGAAGAATGCGACCAAAACAATATTATATTTAAAGTTGAGGCGTTAGAAAGAAAAAATCCGGCATGGTACTCATCTATTAACTCAATGGTTGCATCTATCAAAAAAGCTGGGAACACATCAAATTTCACAGAGTTATTAGATGTTGTTAATGGTGCTTTTGCCACCGTCGAGGTTGATTTAAGACAATGTTCGCTAAAAGCCAGAGTGTATAAAAAGGCTAACCCTAAAGAGCATCGAACCCCATTCCATGCAAATATACCAGACAGTATATTTAATGAGATCACAGGGGTTGTAAAGTCGCAAATTGAGGTCATCAAAAAGAATGAGAAGGCAGGAATTAGAACAGAAGGTAAAAAGCTACTTTGTATTTATGTGCCATCTAACATATACGAGTACACCTTGAAAAAAGTTGATGAGATAATTAAAATCAATATATCACAACCTAAGGAGGTAGAAAAATGAGATACGAAGAAAGCGAATACGAGAAGGATAAAATAATGAAGTCTATAAGGTCAATTGAGGCTTTGTCCGGCAAAGAAAGAGAAAATTATTTCCGTGAAAGAGAGATGGAAGTTAAAGATAGGAAAATGAAACGCAAAATTGAATCCGATGGTTTTTATATCGAAGAGACATATAAAAAGTATTCTACAACTAAAGATGACGTTACCGTCGATGCGGAGACGATTTGTGATTTGTTTGAAAAGATTTACGGAACGAGAGTGTTTAATAATGATTTAGAACCAATAGTATGAAAACAAAATATGCCACATCCTCCACAATCGAGGGAATAACAAAACTTATTAATCAATTTTATTTTTCAACCACATATAAAGTTGATCCGTTTACATTTGAGATAAGCAATAAGAACGGAGTAGTTACTCCGGGTGTTAAAGTAGAATTTAAAAAAGGTAGATATATATTTGGAATTTAAACCAATAAAATTTAGTATTATGACACAATTAAAAGACGAGCATTTAGTGTATCTGTCAGATGAGATGTACACACCGATTCATTACAAAGGCTTTATCGAACCGCAGCCATTTTATAGTGGTAACGGTAATCATTCTGTTTCGGAATTAGAATCAATTTGCAATCAATTTAAGGAGTATTGCCATCAACAGGCAGTTATAAAACAAAATTGCATGAAGCATATTGTTGAATTGAAATTTGGTGTTACTTTTAGAGATGAGCCATGAACAACATCCGACAACCATACTCAGATCGCAACCACCGCCAATATACAGAAGGCGTACACAGATTTAATCTTGATTGGATCGTTTATATCAGTAAGCAATTAAAAGGGCACGCAGAGCCTTGTATAGTAGCTGATAGGAAGTTTAAGACACAAGAAGGAGCAGAAATTTATTATAAATCAATTAAAGAAAAAGAGATATGTCAAAAATGAGCAACATATTACTCGCCTATGCAATGATGGGAGCGATGTCAGGAGAAAACTTTGGGCGTACCATAGTTATGGATAGGACTGTTCAGGTTAGAGATGAAGAACTATATAATAAATCAAAAGGTTTAAAACAGTTCTTTTATGGTGGTAATAGTTTATGGGCTATAAATCAAAAGAACGCAGACAGAAAAGTAAAAAGTTTAAAATGGATATAATCATGCAAATACAACTAACAAACAAATCTAATTTTTATCAGTATATCGATAGCGATGTACTTAACCAATTAATAATAGCAATATGAACGCTAAAAACCCAAAATTCGCAATTGCACCGAAAGGCGAGTATAATAATGGAATCATTCCAGGAAAGAAGTACCCAATAAATAGATTTGATGGAACATCATTTTACATTGACGATGACGTTTCGTTCTTCTGCCTCGTTAACGGTTGCTCTCACATGAGAAACGGTAAAAACTGGATATTACGTAACAAATAAATCACTATGAAACCAACCAAATACGGAAAAGCCGGATCGTCTATTTTTACGATAGACAACAAAAAATGTCCTATTATTATTTCTTATTACAAATATAGTTCTGTGAGCAACTTAGAAATTCAATATAACTATAACTGTCCCGATAATACATTTAATCGAGATGATTTTGAATACATCACCCGAAAAGAATTTTATACAAAACTACGTGAAATTGAATCAAATTTAAAAGGTAAAATTTACATTAAAAAATCAATGATATGAAAACACTAATCGTCACGCTGATAATCTTATCGTTATTATCAATCTTATTTTTCTTAATTTCTGAATTTGTATATAAAATGAAAGACTGCAAATTTAGAAGATGGTTTAATCGGGAAGTAGTAGAGTTTGAAGAGATTATCGAGTTTGAGTTTATAAAACTAGTATCATTAACCGGAAGGATTAGGGTATTTAGTCTATATGGTAACCATTTAGCCGACATTAGTGAAGATGGAGCTATCATATATATTAGTAGTAAATCAATTGGTCAGGAGGCTGAGATTAAGTATATATTGGATAATTATGAAATGGTGAGTAAAATATTAGAGTCCGCACATACTATATATCCAATAGGAGGAAATCCAATATGTCCTAACAACAGAAAAGGATGCAACGATCAAGACATGGACGGATATACTGATTGTTCAAAATGTAATAGGAGGTAATATGACAAAACTATCATTAAAAGAAGCAAAAAGACTTTCTATTATTAAATGGGAAGCACATGTAAAGGCGGGAGGATTCTGCGTCCAACTGCCAGTAGAGATACATAAACTACGCTCTAAGTGTGGATTTTGTGAAAGATGGAAAGATTCTACATTGAAATTTGGTGTTAATTGCGAAAAGTGTGAGTTCGCCAAGGTCGCCGGAATATGCGAGAGCGAAGACGAGAAAGATTTATTTTCCATTTGGGAAATTTACGATACTGTCGAAAACGCCCAAGCAATCCTTAACATTATTAAATCTATACCCGATGAATAATGGAAAATTAGTCTTCATAGAAGGCTCACGAGAAACCATTCTCAAAAACGATGCTCCATTTGCTTTGTTGCAAAGTATGAAATCGAAAATGATAAGAGAAGGGTATAAAAAAGAGAAACTTAAAATTAGATACAAATGAACAAGGCGCAAAAATTAGATAGGCTCAAAAAAGATGAGTGGATAGTCACTGAGTTTCCATTTAGAACTAAGCATTTCGAAGCTATAAAAAGAGGAATCGAGATTAAAGCTAAAAATATTTATCAGTTATTTAAATCTATTTACGGCTATTGATATGAGGCTAAGAGTAAAGCATTCGCTGATGTATGGCGAAGTCGCCGGAATATGCTGGCTCATCTGATACGCCATTAGTAGAGTTAACTATGAAAGATGGCAGTAGATTACCATATCCCCAAGAGCAACTCACTGATAAGCCCCCGCTTGACTATATATTTAACCTATTGGATCGAATCAAATTGAGAATGACACCGTAATTATGTTGTAAAACATGTCTAAAGTTTATTAATCAATCAAATTAAAGTATTATCTTTGTAAACACTAAAAATTAAATCAAATGAAACTATTACGCAAAAAAACTTACCAAGATTTATTAAATGCCAATTCGGTATTATCGTCAAAGTTGGCTAAGTCAGATTTAGATGTCATTCTACTTAAAAAAGAAATAGGAAGGCTTAATTCAGAAAGGGATTATGTCAATATGACGAGAGACAAGAAAGGAGTGCTGCATTCAATCAATCCGAGCGAAAAGATAAGGAAAAGAAAAGTCACTGTTCTTGCTCTTGCTCTATCCACAAAGGAGTTTGCTGAAAAACATTTAGGGGAACGAACTAAAACGGATATTGGAATAGGTAAAATTTGTGGATACGATCCAACTGATTCTTCTATTTTGGTTGGGTTTGATGACAGTTTAAAAGGGCATGGTGGGTCATCTTCTAATGGTGTTAAACTAAAAGAATACTCATCTTATTATTGGCAAAATAAAGACTTAATTAAATCAGTAAAATAGTCATGCCAAACTATTACGACAAACATACAGCTACCGGAGCTGCACGTATTCAAAAGGTCAATCTCTCTATACAAGGAGAGATTGACTTAGAAGAAATTAGAAAAACAGACATCGGAAAAGTTCCGATACGAATTAATAAAACAACAATAATACTTAGAAAGAGATGAATTTACTCGAAGAAACTATCGAATTAGTATTGAAGCAAATAGAAGGTCTACCACAGACCCCGTATCAGTTAAACAAAAAGACAGGCATAAATATCACAACCTGTTCACAAATTATTAATAGGACTTATAATCCTACATGGAAAACTCTAATCGCACTAAATGAAAAATACAAATGAAAAACACTTATAAAATACCAGAAGGTTGTACGAGCATATCCATTGAGCAAATTGGAAATAAGATTGTGACGGATTTTAAAACAGGATTTAAGAAAGGTGATATATTAGTATCCTCTATTGAAAGTGAATTTATTTACATTTCGGGTGGTAGCTATAAAGTTATATTTATGATAGACAAGGGTGAAAAATACGTTCAATCTGAAACATGTATAGATAAATACTACCATAATATCCGCTATGCCACCCAATCCGAAAAACAACTATTATTCGATGCTTTAGCCAAAGCTGGCAAACAATGAAATGCCGAAACATTACAAATTGAAGATTTAAAAGTCGATCCAAAGGTTGGGGATTGTGTGAAACTAATCTACAACGATGAGGAAGATTGCATATATTGTAGAATATTATCAATAAATGGCAAACAAATTGAATCTGAATCATCTTTCGCTCCTAAATACAAAGACCTAATTAGCAGAAACTTTGAGTGTTATTCTGAATGTAGAGTATTGACAAAAGATCAATTCCAGTCCGAAGTAAACGCTTTAGGATTTGAATATGATTTTAAGACTGATACGTTTAATGAGTCAAGATGGGAGCCGAGAATTGGTGATACTTGCTATCTTGTAGATGTAAATGGAAGATTTATCGCTGGAGAATTTATTTACGACTCATGTATGTGGCATAAATTAGCATTAAAAGAAGGGAGGATTTTTAAAACTAAATCCGAATGCGAATCAGCAATTGAAAAAATTAAAAATGTATTAAAAAGTAAGTAAAAATGGAAACCAAATCAAACTCACCAAAAATTCTCTCGTTAGTCCTTAACTCAAAGTTCGGACTATTAGAAGCGCAAGAAGTAGTATTTACACAAGATTCCAACCAACTAATTCAGGTAAAAGCAAATGTAGGTAGTGGTAAAACATCTCTTGGCAACGCAATAGCTGTAGGCTTATCCGGTGGATCTGAACGCGAAGTATCACTCGACATGAAGAAGTATGAAGGGTTGGATATCGAAGAACAGATTAGCTTCGGAGATAGCCCGGTATTCCTTCGTACTAGATATGAAAACGGTAAGTTATCATCAGTAGTGTTTATCAAAGATAAGGACGGAAAGAAAGCCGACAACCCCATCATCAATGGTATAAAGTTCACCGCCTCGTCTTTACGTGATTTTCTGAAAACTGAATTGACTTTTAATTCAGATGAATTTCTTTCTGAAAATCCAAAAGTACAATTTAATTGGATGACCGCTGTTTATAGAGACAAACTAAAAGATTGCGGAGTCGTATTCGATAAGAAAAGCCCATTATTTGCGGGCTCTATTCTTTGGGAATTAGAACAAGCAAAGATGGAGCGTTCTCGTATTTATAACAAGGTTACCGAACTAAACGCATTCAAAACCCGATTAGAACAAGAAGGATGGAAAGAGACCAATATCCCGGACTACATTAACGTCTCTTTAATCGAAGAAGAACAACGTTCAGCAACTAAAAAGTATTATGAGGAAATTCAATCAATTGACAAGGAAATTAGCGACCTTAGTATTCAGGCATCTCAATATAATTCAGTTATTGCAAATTATAATGCAACGCTGGAAACGCAAAAGGAGTTAGCGGACGCAAAGGCACAAAAAGAAGTTGATGAGTTTAACGCCGGAATCCAAAAGCAAATCGACCTTAGGGAAGAAATTAGGGTATGCGTTGAGTTTCTACACAAACATATGTTTGTCGGTGTGGCTGACCAATTTAATAAACTACCAGAGATTGAAAAGAAAAAAGAATTTACACCTTCCGTAATCACAAAGATTGAAAAAGATGAGAATAACAAATATATTCGTGTTGGTAACTATACTATTGAAGTTGATGGCGCATTTACTGGTATTTCTGACTTGCGCACTGCTGGGTCTATTCTCATGGATAAAAAATCTAAAGTGGTAGAACCTAAAGAAGAAGATTATAAATCCCGTATTGAGTCCGCAAGGTCCTCAAACCGTATTGCTGAGCGTTGGAGCGTTTTCTTTGAACATCAAGAAGCGGATAACAAAGTAAAAGAAATTTTTAATCGCTACAGAAAAGTATTTACGACTATTGATTTAGGGGTTACAGGATTAAAAATGTCGTTACTTGGTGATGATTCAGATGAATCGAATGAAATTCGTACAACTTACAACGGAGAACATGATGCGGTTCTATTCCATAACGAAAAGAAAGAAGCCCGCATTATATCGGCTTACTCGCATACGCAAAGGAATGTATTGGCAGTGTTGATGCAAGTGTACCTGCTTGATGAAAAGAAAAAGAAAGGTCAGGAAGGATTAAGGTATTTATTCTTTGATGCTCCAATTGATATTAAGACAAGGGATATACTTATTGATATGCAAAAGAAATATGATTTGCAATTACTGGTAACAGGCACTGGAGACTATACAGTTGATGGGCTGAAAGAAGGCGAGATACTCATCGAAAATGGTTATTTATTATCTAAAAAGATTTAGCATTATGGCAAACATGCTAAAGTATTTTAATCAGTAGATAAAAAAATGTGCTGATTTCAGAAATGAGAATTATTATTGCGTTGGAATAGAATTATCCAAAGGGTCTGAATTTCAATTCAGGTCTTATATTAATGGATTTGGATGGATCACTGAAGGAACGATGTCTGAATGTATAACTGAGACTCAGAAATCAGTCGGAATTAAAAAGATTAGACGTAACTTCAGCATACCATTAGACTTATGACAATAGCATCAATCCCAGATGATTCAGTCAGTAACAAGCTTTACATTAAAGACTTGCGAATCGACAAAGATAAAGTATTTGTAAAATACAAATCAACGTACAATCAAATTCCGTTTGTTGAGGTGGAATTAAACATCATTGATGAAGGTAAATGTGCTACTATCAACGGAGATGATGGAACGGTATTATATAGGTTTTCAACAGGATGGTTAAATGGAATAAAATAATAAAGGTATGAAAAGAGAGATATTATTTGAAGTACGCAGATTCGATACAAAAGAAATTATCGGATATGAAAGAGTTGGAGATAGAGGACATTGGGAACACAAACGGATAAAAAGGGATGAATGGTTACTTGGTGCTATAACGGATGGACAGGAGTATTCAATGTTTATTCGTAGGGAGTTTATAGGATTAACTGATAAAAATGGAACTAAGATTTTTGAGTGTGATAAAGTTAGAGGATATCATTTCAATGGAGAGTTTAAATTTGATTCAGTAGTAGAATTTAAAAGTGGTCAATTTAAAACAATAGTAAAAGGATGGGAAGCTAATTCGGCAGTGTCATCGTGGGCTATACCAATTGAAGTAATCGGAAATATTTACGAAGATGTCCAACCTTAAACAGCTATTATCCCAAATCCTCAAGATGCTCAAAAATAACGAGTGTGAGGATTTGTCGGATGATGAATTGGAACAAATATCAATTCTGATTCATCGTCCGACTACAATGGGTAGAGAAGAAGCGGCAAAGTATGGCACTACTTAGAGCAGTTCAGTTAATCGTTAATACGTTCGGTGCTCAAACGTGCATCAAGGTTGTAACTAAATTGGAAAATAACCATAGTTTAGTTGATAAGGCAAAGAGTTACGTACTGCCATTTATGTAAACTTTAACACAATTTAGTTTGGTATATCAAACATATATAATATCTTTGCAATCCAATCATTTGTGCGAATGATAAAAGATATTGAGTATTCATACTCAAAGAAGACCCATTTGACTCTACGCACATAGAGATTGAGTGGGTTTTCTGTTTAAAAATCTAATACTGTGATAAACGCAAATGAATTAAGAAAAAATAATTTAATAACTGATGCGTACTACGAATCATTTAAAACCATTATAAAAGTAGATTCAGTTAATGAAAAAGGAATTAATCTTGAAATAGAAGATGATGGGAATTGGTCTGAAATAGCACAAAGATGGATTGAGCCAGAATATACATTTGAAAAATTGTTTCCCATACCACTTACCGAAGAGATACTTTTGAAATGCGGGTTTGAAAAACATATAAAACTTGGAGGTCATGATGGATATTTACTAAACGGATGGTTTATCACAACTGATTTGTGTTTTATGGTTCTTGGTTCATCTGTTATCCTTTCGAAGCTAAAATACTTACACCGACTGCAAAATATTTATTTTGAATTAAATAACGAAGAATTAAAAATAACATTATGAACCACCCACCACGAAACATCTTAATCCTCAAAGGCAACGGACAACCATTAAAAGCCGTAAAATCAGGTCGCAATGAATTATGCTCATGCGGATCGGGCAAGAAATCGAAAAAGTGTTGTAACAAGGAAACACAATATTATAAAACAGAATCAGTACCAAAACGAGAGTATACTAAATAATTAATAATCAATCCAA
>Ga0302209_10001296_pt1 | contig 10890 bp, 9 predicted proteins | sample II_Fen_E3_1_FD_194574 | JGI IMG/M metagenome (GOLD analysis project Ga0302209, IMG submission 194574) | Peat permafrost microbial communities from Stordalen Mire near Abisko, Sweden - II_Fen_E3_1 | ecosystem: Environmental > Terrestrial > Soil > Wetlands > Permafrost | place: Sweden: Abisko...
CATAGAGAAGAAATCACCCAACATGAACTCAATGTTAGGTAACATAGAGAAGAAATCACCCAACATGAACTCAATGTTGGGTAACATAGAGAAAAAATGACCCAACATGGATGAAATCTTAGCTAAGATTTGAGAAAAGTAAGTTACGATTTGAGAAAACGTAGCTACGATTTCAGAAAAATGACCCTGAAATTCAAAAATCTTAGTCAAAAAAACGAAAGAAGTACTTAGAAAATGACACAATATCTGGTTTTATTTTAGCTTTATAGCCGGATTTCATAATAAAAAAAACAGTATTAGATGGAAAAGACATGGCGATGGTTTGGCAAGAAGGATACGATCACACTCGATATGCTTCGTCAAATAGGGGTTGAAGGAATTGTAACCGCTTTACATGATGTTCCGAATGGAGAAGTATGGACATTGGAGGCTATTAATGATTTGAAAAGCTATATTGAAGCTTCCGGTTTACGCTGGTCGGTGGTCGAAAGTCTGCCGGTATCTGAAAGTATAAAATATGGTGGTGCGGACCGCGAGCATTTGCTCGAAAATTATAAAATCAGTTTAGCCAATCTGGGCAAAGCCGGAATAAAAACGGTATGTTATAACTTTATGCCGGTGATTGACTGGATTCGAACCGATTTGCATCGCAAGGCGGAAGATGGAACTTATTCGCTTTACTTTGATAAAATAAGGTTTGTCTATTTCGATTGTTTTATTTTGAAACGTAAAGCTGCGGAAAAAGACTATACTGCCGAAGAAATGAAGCAAGCCCGCGAACTGGATAAAACCATAACGGAGGCTGAAAAAGAGGAATTGATTCAAACCATTATCGTCAAAACTCAGGGCTTTGTTAATGGAAATGTTAAAGAAGGCGATCAGCAACCGGTAGAAATATTCAAACGCTTACTTGCTTTGTACGACGGAATAGACAAAGCTCAGTTGCGCGAGAATATGAAGTATTTTCTGGAAAGCGTCATTCCTGTGGCCGAAGAATATGGCGTGAACCTTTGCGTTCATCCGGATGATCCTCCTTTTGCAATGCTCGGTTTGCCACGCATTGTGACCAATGCCGATGATATTGATTGGTTTCTGAATGCGGTGGACAGTCCAAACAATGGACTCACCTTCTGCGCCGGTTCGTTGAGTGCCGGTTTGCATAATCAGGTTCCGGAACTGGCACAGCGCTTTGCTAAGCGTACACACTTTGTGCACTTACGAAGTACCGATGTGAGCGAAAATGGAAATTTTGTGGAAGCTTCGCACCTGGAGGGTCGGGGACATATAATTGAACTGGTTCGCATTTTCGAACGCGAGAATCCGAATCTTCCCATGCGTGTGGATCATGGCAAGCTGATGCTCGACGATGTCAATAAATCCTATAATCCGGGCTATTCGTTTCTTGGACGCATGTATGCATTGGCACAGGTTTCGGGCATACTGGCAACGGTAAGAGATGAGATGGAGAAATAGTTACAAGTTACAAGTTACAAGGAGATAGTTAGTAGTCGGTAGTCGGTAGTGGGGTTGTTAGTAAGTAGTTTATATTATTTTGTTCTACCCCTAATTAGCTTCGCTGATCTTCGATTCCCTTGACGGGACTTTTGCCACGTGAAAATGTTGATTCTTTTCGCGCTCATCGCACTCCGGTAGCCCCCTTTAGGGGGTTGGGGGCAGTTAAGACAGCGTTTTTTGATATAAACTAATTTAGGACACATACTTATTAGTTGCAAGATGTGATTGAATAAAGAATTAAAAAAATACAGATGAACGAAATATTTAGTATTAAAGGAAAAGTGGCCGTAATTTCAGGCGTGTGTGGTGTGTTGGGCGGTAGTATTGCGCGTAGTTTTATACAGGCTGGTGCAAAAATAGTAGCTATAGGCACCAATCGTGAAAAACTGGACAAAACACTGGCCGAATTTGCTGAGCTTGGTGGTGAGGTGAGAGGCTATGTGGGCAATGTGCTTGATATGGCGAGTATGGAAACAATAGCTCAGGATGTGGTTGAAAAATGGGGACAAATAGATATTCTCCTCAACATTGCCGGTGGAAATATTCCGGGAGCAACGTTGATGCCCGATCAGAGTTTCTTCGATATGAAAATTGAAGACTGGAATAAAGTAACCGATCTGAACATGAATGGAACGGTTTATCCCTGTTATGTATTCGGCAGGGTCATGGCCAACCAAAAATCAGGAAGCATTATCAATATATCTTCTATGGCCGCCATGCAGTCGATGACGCGCGTGCCGGGTTATTCGGCAGCTAAAGCAGCAGTTGGCAATTTCACGCAATGGCTGGCTATGGAAATGGCCATTAAATATGGTGATGGTATTCGTGTCAATGCCATAGCGCCGGGCTTTTTTATTGGCGATCAAAACCGTGCTGTTCTGATTAATCCTGACGGCTCGTTGACCGATCGTAGCCTGAAAGTAATAGCCAATACGCCCATGAAACGATTCGGAGATATCAATGAATTGAACGGAGCTGTACAATTTTTATGTTCTCAGGCCGCCAGCTTTATTACCGGAGTAGTATTGCCTATTGATGGAGGATTCAGCTCGTATAGTGGTGTGTAATTTATATTTTGAATTATTGTTGCCAGATAAAGAACAGTAGATTCTTCACTTCGTTCAGAATGACAGATTATTACATCCTTTTTGTAAGGATTGGGGGTAGGTTGGCGGCTTCGCCGCCAACCTACCCCCAATCTCAAACATAAAACATTGATCGTCATTTCGAACGAAGTGAGAAATCTCTCACAAAGTTTCATATATAAAGTTTACAGGATAACAAAGATTATAAATATTCGCTTGATAACCTAAAGCAATATCGATAGATATTGTCTTTTGTGGTGTTTTTTCTTGGATAGGTAAAATAAAGGATAATCGTATTATCATTCATTGCTGATTTAGCACGAAGGCCCGGAACAACCATTCTCTGAAACTGTAGATGTTTTGGTAATAGATATCAATATTAAATAAATTACATCAGATAATTAATACTATGTTAATGATTTTAAGGCTAAAAGCTACTGAACTACGGAAGCGCCAATTGTGCTTCGTGTTTTGTCTGGTCATTATTCTTCTGCTTCCTTCAGCTGCACATGCCATCGGAGGACCGACATACATCACTACAACCGGAGGAAAAGATTTGTTTACCCTATCTGCATCCGGAAAATCAACCTCATTGTTTATTAGTTCCAAGGACTACCCCGGAACTATTCGTGCTTTGAAAGATTTAAAATCCGATATTGCTAAAGTAACAAACAATGAGCCGGGTATTGTATTTGATAAATTACCTCGCCAAAAAGAAATAGTAATAGTGGGTACTTTGGGTAAAAGTCCTGTTATTGATCAGCTGGTAAAAAAGAAGAAACTGGATGTCAAAGAAATCGAAGGCAAGTGGGAAGCATTCAGCATTCAAACAGTTGAAAAACCATTTCCGGGTATTGATAAAGCGCTGGTCATTGTTGGTAGCGACAAACGTGGAACTATCTTTGGTATTTACGATTTATCGGAACAAATAGGGGTGTCTCCCTGGTATTTCTGGGGCGATGTTGCTGTCGATCATAAAGAGGCCCTCTATGTAAAGCCCGGTACTTATACACAACATCCTAGCGTTAAGTATCGTGGCATTTTTATTAATGACGAAGCACCTGCTCTTAGCGGTTGGATTAAAGAAAAGTACGGATTCGCTAAACCAAGTCAAAATCCTCCTGTTGGTCAAGAGGTGGTAAACTACGGTCACGAGTTTTACTCACATATTTTTGAGTTGATGCTCAGGATAAAAGCCAATTATCTCTGGCCGGCCATGTGGGGTAATGCTTTTAACGAAGATGATCCTGAAAACCCACGCCTTGCCGACGAATACGGCATCGTCATGGGTACTTCGCATCAGGAGCCTATGACCCGTTCGCAACAAGAGTGGGATCGGCGCTACTTAAAATCGATTGGACATTGGGATTATACTAAACATCCTGACATTATGGAAAGCTTCTGGCGGGAAGGGGTGAAACGAAATAAAGGCTACGAAAACGTAGTCACTATGGGACTTCGTGGTGCAAATGATTCGGAAATGTCGGGCGATATGAAATCGAATATTGCTATGGTGGAAAACATTGTCAATAAGCAGCAAAAGATCTTAAGCGAAGAAATGAATCAGGATCTATCCAAAGTTCCGCAGTCATGGTGTTTATACAAGGAAATCATGGACTATTACAATGAAGGCATGCATATACCCGATAACATCACACTTTTATGGTCCGATGATAACTGGGGAAATATCCGCAGGCTGCCTACAGCGGAGGAACGTAAACGAAGTGGAGGATCCGGCGTCTATTATCATTTCGATTATCATGGAGGACCACGTAGTTACGAATGGATTAATACCAACCCTATTGCAAAAATATGGGATCAGATGTCGCTTGCCAAACAGTATGGAGCGGATAATATCTGGATTGTAAACGTAGGGCACTTCAAAGGGTATGAACTCCCTACAGAGTACTTTATGAACCTTGCCTGGGATACCGACAAATGGACAAGCTCCAATATCAATGAATATACCCGCTTATGGGTTACCCGGGAGTTCGGTTCGACATACGCGAATGAAATTGCCGACATTATTTCAAAATACACGAAATATAATGGACGACGCAAACCCGAATCGCTGTCACCTAAGACATACAGTTTGGTCAATTATAACGAGGCTGAAAATGTAGTAGCTGATTTTAATAAAATTACAGCTCAGGCCGAAGCCATTTACACTAAATTACCTCAGGAAAAACGGGATGCTTTTTATCAGATTGTTTTATTTCCAACCAAAGCCTGTGCTTTGGTGAACGAGTTGTATGTAACAGCTGCTAAAAATAGTTTGTATGCCAAGCAAAAACGTGCAAGTACCAACGATATGGCGGCACAAACAAGAACTTTGTTTCAAGCTGATACGGCTCTGATGAATCATTACAATAAGGTGTATGCCGACGGAAGATGGAATCACTTTATGGATCAGACTCACCTGGGTTACACCAGCTGGATGCCACCAAGAGTCAATAGTTTGAATGGCATTAAACTGGCTGAAATACAAATGCCTGATTCAGCCCTGCTGGGAGTAAGTCTGGAAGGAACCGAGCAAAGTTGGCCCGGTGCTGCTGAAAAAGCAACATTACCTGAATTTGATTCTTTTAATGGTCGTCAACATTATATCGAAATTTTCAACAGAGGGAAGGATGCTTTTGATTATACCATAAGTGCCGATGTTCCCTGGCTTACTTTTAGCGAAAGCAGAGGAACAATACTCAATAAAGACCAACGTATTCTGGTGAATCTGGATGAATATCAACTGCCTAAAGGCAAAACTGATGCTGTTATCAAAATTACAGGGGCAGGCAGCGAAGTTTTTGTAGCAGTAAAAGCATTTAATCCTACCGATGTTACCCGCGATAATCTGAATGGCTTTGTAGAAAGCGGTGGTTTCATCTCCATTGAAGCCGAACATTTTTCTAAGAATACAGAACAAGGTGACCGGAAATGGATAAGAGTGGAAGATTATGGCCTGACCTTATCAGGTATGAGAGCTACAGCGCCAGCCAAGGCACCGGCTGCAACCGTTGGAAAAGAGGCTCCATGTCTGGAGTACCCGCTGTACCTGTTTTCAAAAGATAGCGCTCGCATCACGCTGGTAACTTCGCCGCTTCTGAATTATATGCCTGGGCGCGACATTAGAATTGCAATTTCATTTGATGACGAAGAGCCTCAGTATATAACCAATGTTCCGGATAAATACAAAATCGAATATTCTAATGCAGATTGGGTACAGTCGGTGTTGAATCAGGCACGGAGTTGCCAAACATCGCTTAATATTCCAAAATCAGGTTATCATACCTTGAAGGTTTGGATGATTGATCCGGGAGTAATTGTAGAAAAGATTCTGATAAACACGGGTGGTTTAAAACCAAGTTATTTAGGAGCCCCTGAAAGCTTCAATAAATTCAAATAGTGGCATAATTTACAAACTTCTAAATTCTTTATTATGAATTATAGACTAAAAATACCTTTCAATGATTTCTTCGGAAGATTCGGAGTTTCAAAACATTCATTTTCAGTTATACTTGTATTGAGCATTTTGCTGTTTCCCAGCAATGTTTTCGGAGCAAAAAAATCTCAATCATCAAAAGGATGGGTGGGTACCTGGAGTACGGCACCCTATTTTGTGGATGCAAACAATAATGCCCCGGTTCCCGGCCTAAAGAATAATAGCTTTCGTCAGATTGTCCGCGTGTCAATAGGTGGAGATGTTCTCCGGTTTCATTTCACCAATTTGTTCTGCAAAAATGCAGTAACACTTAAATCAGTTGGAATTGCTGTTTCCAAAGGTGGTAGCTCCATTGATGCTGCAACCAATAAAATCTTAAAATTCAATGGTAAAGAAGAAGTAACTATGGATGCCAACAAGGATACTGTATCCGATCCGGTATCATTTCACTTAGAACCGGGAATGAAGCTAGCAATAACAATTTGTTTTGCTGAAGCCGGACCTGAAATCGGGGGACATGCAGCATCGCGTACAACATCTTATCTTTTGTCCGGGAACCAATCAGTAACAGCAGACTTTAGCCATGCCATCACCACTGATCATTGGTTTGTTATAAGCGGTATTGATGTAATAGCTCCAAAATCTACAGCGGCAATAGCTATTTTAGGCAATTCAATTGTTGATGGACGGGGATCAGGAACAAGTAAGTTTAACCGTTGGTCGGATGTATTATCGGAACGCCTACTAAAGAATCCGGCTACAAGTCATCGTGGTGTGTTGAATTTAGGAATCGGAGGTAACTGTGTGGTTCATGGCGGACAGGGTCAACCTGCTGTAATACGTTTCGATCGTGACATTCTTTCTCAAAACAATGTAAAATGGTTGATTATTTCGGAAGGGATTAATGATATAGGTGGAATCAGAGACAGCATCACAGCACCAAAGGTTGCTCGGGATTTGATTGCTTCCTATAACCAGATGATTGACAAAGCGCATGCAAAAGGTCTCAAGGTTTACGGGGCTACCATCCTTCCTTTTGCAAAATCATTCTACGATAAAGGTTTTCGTCAAACGGTAAGAGATACGGTCAATCAGTGGATACGAACAAGCCGTCGCTTTGATGCGGTTATTGACTTTGACAAAGTGATGACCGATCCGAATAACAGTAAAACCATGTTACCTGATTTACAGAGTGGTGATTTTTTACATCCCAACGAAGCCGGATACAAACAGATGGGTGAAGCCATTGATATGAAATTGTTTGAATGATGCTATCCGAGTTTAAACTTTGATGCCTACTCGTTGTAAAGTTTGATTGAAAAGGCATTTGTCCCGAATTTGTAACTAACGAGAGAGTATATGTTACCTACAGATAACTTCGTAAAGAAAATAGGCTTTATATTTGTTTGGCATTTAAACTTTATCAGAATGGAGGTGATCGGTTTGTGTGAGGTTCTCCAAATCTGAAACCATTGAGTGTTTGTGCCAGTAAAAGATAAGTAGTTACAAAACTGTTTATCTGAATATAGCCTATAAAAAACATATCATTAATTATTATTGATTACTTAAATAAGCGAATGCAGGTTTTTAGGGTGATAAAATAGTTTGCGATTTTCTAATTTGTATTTGTTAACCAGTGAGGTCAGGATTCCCTGACCTCTTTTCTTGCATATCAGTTGTTTATATCCGTTTGGTTTAAAGTTCAACAAGTCTGGTTTTTCACTTTGGCAATTAGTGCATTTTTCTTACCTTTGCACTCTCGTAAAAATACTGTTTGATGCATAATTAATCAGCTATTTATGTGTTCTGAAAAATAAATTATTATTACCACCATATGTTTGAATCTCTAAGTGAAAGACTGGAACGGTCGTTTAAAATTCTGAAAGGTGAAGGTAAAATCTCCGAAATTAATGTTGCGGAAACGCTCAAAGATGTACGGAAAGCTTTGCTGGATGCCGATGTAAACTATAAAATTGCTAAGACATTTACCGAAACGGTAAAAGAAAAAGCTATAGGGCAGAATGTACTCACATCGCTGAAACCAAATCAGTTGATGGTGAAAATCGTGCACGATGAGTTGGCTGAGCTCATGGGCGGTCAAAGTGTTGATATCAATTTAAAAGGTTCACCAACTGTGATCCTTATGTCAGGTTTGCAGGGATCGGGTAAAACTACTTTCTCTGGTAAACTGGCTAACTTATTGAAAACAAAGCGAAGCAAGAATCCTTTGTTGGTAGCTTGTGACGTGTATCGTCCGGCAGCTATTGAGCAGTTGAAAGTACTTGGAGAGCAATTGTCTGTTCCGGTTTATTCGGATATGGATAATAAAAATCCGGTGGCTATTGCCGAAGATGCTATCAAACATGCCAAACTTCATGGTAATGATGTGGTGATTATCGATACTGCCGGTCGTTTAGCAGTAGATGAAGTCATGATGAAAGAAATTGCTGCTATTAAGAAAGCAATTCAACCGCAGGAAATTCTGTTTGTGGTGGATGCCATGACCGGACAAGATGCTGTAAACACGGCTAAAGAATTTAATGATACGCTGAATTTTGACGGAGTGATTCTGACAAAACTTGATGGTGATACACGTGGTGGTGCAGCATTGTCCATTCGCTCGGTAGTCAACAAGCCTATTAAGTTTGTAGGAACTGGTGAAAAGATGGATGCGCTGGATGTGTTTTATCCCGAACGTATGGCTGATCGTATTTTGGGAATGGGTGATATTGTTTCGTTGGTGGAACGCGCTCAGGAACAATATGACGAAGAAGATGCTCGTCGTTTGCAAAAACGTATTGCCAAAAATCAGTTTGACTTTAATGACTTCCTTTCTCAGATTCAACAAATCAAAAAAATGGGAAATATCAAGGATTTGGCTGCTATGATACCCGGCATGGGAAAAGCATTGAAAGATATTGAAGTAGGGGATGATGCATTTAAAGGTATCGAATCCATTATTTATTCTATGACTCCACGCGAACGCGAAAATCCGTCTTTGCTTAACGGAAGCCGTAAACAGCGTATTGCCAAAGGAAGCGGAACAACTATTGTGGATATAAATCGCTTACTGAAGCAGTTTGACCAGACCGGTAAAATGATGAAAATGGCTACTATGAGTCAGGGAAAACTTAAAATGGGGAAACACAGATAGATTTAGTGGACAGTTATCAGTGGACAGTTATCAGTTGCTAATTCATAGTTAGCTAATTTATTCAACTTATCAACTTCCCAATAAATAAACTAATCAACAATTCAACAAATAATCTTCATGTCTTATCAAATAATCGATGGCAAAGCCATTTCGGAAAAAGTAAAAGCAGAAATTGCAGAGGAAGTAAAGCTAATGGTGGCTTCAGGTAAGCGAGCTCCGCATTTGGCAGTGATTATTGTAGGTCATGATGGAGGAAGCGAAACTTATGTGGCACACAAAGTAAAGTCGTGCGAACAGGTTGGTTTTAAATCAACAAAAATCACCTTTGAAGATGATGTGACGGAAGCTGAACTGCTTGCCCGCATTGACGATCTGAATAAGGATAAAGGCTTGGATGGGTTTATTGTACAGTTACCTTTGCCAAAACACATTTCGGAACAAAAAGTAATTGAGGCTATCGACTATCGCAAGGATGTGGATGGTTTTCATCCTGTCAATGTTGGCCGGATGTCTATTGGTTTACCTTGTTATGTGTCGGCTACTCCTTCGGGTATTATTGAGTTACTGAAACGATATGAGATTCCTACTTCCGGCAAAAACTGTGTGGTAATAGGACGCAGTAATATTGTAGGTAAGCCGGTTGCATCGCTCATGATGCAAAAAGGATATCCGGGTGATGCTACTGTGACCGTTTGTCATAGCCGTACAAAGAATCTGAAAGAAATTTGTTTGCAAGCCGACATCATTATTGCTGCATTGGGAATGCCTGAATTCCTTACTGCTGATATGGTGAAAAATGGTGCTGCGGTTATTGATGTGGGTACAACGCGTGTTCCGTCGGACAAAACAAAAAGTGGATTCCGGTTGAGTGGTGATGTGAAATTCGACGAAGTGGCTCCTAAATGTTCATTCATTACTCCGGTTCCCGGTGGTGTGGGCCCGATGACTATCGTTTCTCTATTGAAAAATACGTTGCTGGCAGCAAAAGGGGAAATATACCGATAGTTTCTTCGGTTCGGTTTAAATGTCTCCATACCATCCTTTATTTGCAATTGTAGTGTATGCAATTGCGTTTCTTACTACCTTTTTAATTCAACAAAGATATAAAGACAAAAATGCTTCTTCCCGATATGAAACCATAGATGGGTTAAGAGGCTTTTTGGCTTTAGGGGTGTTTATACACCATGCTACTATCTGGTTCCGGTTTCTGAGAACAGCCAAATGGTCGACTCCGCCTTCAAATCTTTATAATCATTTGGGTGGAACCTGTGTGTTGTTCTTCTTTATGATTACCGGCTTTTTGTTTGTGTCAAAGCTATTAGTGGTAAGACTGACGGGTATAAACTGGAATCATTTCTTTATTTCCCGTATCTTCCGGCTGTTTCCCATGTATTATTTTTCTCTGGCGTTGGTTGTTGTTACAGTCATGATCCTTTCTTCCTGGAATTTGTATGTTAGTTGGGGTGATTTTTGGGAACAACTCAGTCATTGGATGTTTTTTAATATTGATACAATGCCCGATTTAAATCATATTAAGAAAACCTTTGTGATCAATGCGGGTGTAACCTGGTCGCTGTCGTATGAGTGGCTTTTCTATTTTGTGCTGCCTGTCCTGTCATTGTTTGTGTTTAGAAAACATCAGAAACCGGTTTATATCGGTTTGGGTGTTGCTTTTATCATCTTTTACTTTTATCTGAGAG
>Ga0302209_10001304_pt1 | contig 10851 bp, 9 predicted proteins | sample II_Fen_E3_1_FD_194574 | JGI IMG/M metagenome (GOLD analysis project Ga0302209, IMG submission 194574) | Peat permafrost microbial communities from Stordalen Mire near Abisko, Sweden - II_Fen_E3_1 | ecosystem: Environmental > Terrestrial > Soil > Wetlands > Permafrost | place: Sweden: Abisko...
TACAAACTGTGCATTAGCCTGTGACATGAGTGCTTTTGCAGATAGTAATGAGTTCTCGGCCAGTTGCAAATCATACGAGCCAATCACGTTGCTTTTAGCCAGCTCACGCTTATTTTCGGCGGTTAATGCAGCGGTAGCTACATTTGCTCTGGCAACATTTACAGCTGCACGGGCAACATTTACCGCTTCTTCATATTGCACGGCATCAATCTGAAATAATACCTGACCTTTATGTACTACAGAACCTTCATCCACACAAAGACGTGTAATGAAACCTGAAATCTGAGGACGAATTTCAATATCCTGTTTTCCTTTAATGACAGCCGGATAAGAGCTTTTTAATTCTACATTCGAACTACTTATCGTTGTTACAGCATATTCCGCAATCGTATCACTCCCCTGTTGTCCCTTCTTATTGCAGGAATTGAAAGACAAGCATACCAATAGTGCTCCGATAATTGATACCGGAGCGTAAAACAATCTGGCGTTTCTCTTAATCATAAAAAATTTACACATTTAAATCATTAATACCTAAAAAATAACAGATGCAAAGGTCAGAAAAATTTAACAGGTCAGAAAGCTCCATAGTTCATAATAATTGTTCCATATTTCCCCGTTTTATTTAAAATAAAGAAATATGAATTACATTTGTGGTCAAAAGAAGATCATTAGATGGATTCAAACAAAATCATTTTTGAAGGAAGTTTCGTTTCAACAGAGAACGACTTTGCTATGCATTCCGGAATATGCAACTCTTTTGCATTGGAATACCCTGTGCATAGCGACAGAGAATATATTGGCTTTTGTTTGGAGGGATATGCAGAAATAGAGGTCAATCTGATTGAGAATACGATAAAAAAAAACGAAATTATTATCATTTCAAAAAATCAAATAGTATTTCATCATAAAATAAGTGATGACTTTAGGTTTATTCTATTTTCCTACTCAAATGAAATTCTAAATGAATTTGTAAATGACATACGGAAATATCCGCCTTTTTTTGTTTTTTTCAGACAAAGATTCCCATCATTTATGCTCAATGAAACAGAAGCATATCAAATTCTGAATTATTATAATCTTATGTGGAAGATTACACAGAATGTTCAGAATGATTACAAAAGAGATTCTATCAAACATTTATTGAGTTCATTACTTATTACCATTCATGGGTATGCAAATAAAAATGCAAATCATCCGGCTCCCACATCCCGAAAACATAAAATAGTTCATGAATTTTTCACGTTGATTTTTGATCATTACAAAGAAGCAAAGGATGTCTCTTTTTATGCCGATAAGCTTTGCGTATCTCCTAAATATCTTTCCACAGTGGTAAAAAGGGAAACTGACAGAACTCCGAAAGATTGTATTGACAATTATGTGATTCTTGAGAGCAGGGTTTTACTGAACTCGTCTTTTACCATTCAGGAGATATCTCAACAATTAAATTTTCCGAATCAATCATTCTTCGGTAAATATTTTAAAAAACATACAGGCATGTCACCCTTGAATTATCGGAAACACAAATAGACTCTCCGCTGCAACATATTCCTTCGGGAATGGTTATAACTCAGAGTACAATTATTATTCAATACATCAAGTGTGGCATTGAATTTTATGACATTCTGCATATAATCGTATAAAATTTGGTATCATACTGTTTCATCCCGGAACTAAGTAATACGAATAATATAATGTCGTATTGTTGGTTTATCCATAAATTCTATTTCCACTACCCCTTTTTTACCCCTTTTACTCCGGTTTAGTAACATTACTTTCAAAAAACTTTACTAAAATACACATAATACATTCTTATACATATCTATATAAATATGAACATCTAAATTTTTACTATGTTTTAGATATGTTTTATGTATGTATTACCTTAAAACGGGTATAAAACAGGAATAAAATGGCAAGTGGAGAAGTAATGGAGAGGAAGTGAATTTTTTGATAAACAGAATAGACTTAACCTGCTGGATTTAGAATAACTTACAAATTCTGAAAGAAAGTAAGACCATTCAGATATTAAAAAAGTCATTCTTTGGAAAATAACAAATAATACCTGTTTTTATTTGAAGTATTTGATTGAGAATTTAAAAGTACACTTGTCTTATGTATTGAATAACTAAGGCACAAAAATACGACAATTTATTTAAAACATTACTTATACACTTAATTGTTGCAACAATCCCTCTATGGTGGAAATTTCCATTTCGTCTAATTTCCAACCCTGTTCAGTGACCAGAATCTGTACTTCGGCATCCTGTACAACCATGTATCCTGCACGTGCCAACGCCCGCAAGGTCCAGTACATTCTCGTTTTATCTCCGGTGACCCATACTTTTTTCGACATAGGATAATTCAGTGAAAAATTCCCGTTTGCGGCATTAAAAAAATAAGATTTACTCTGAAAGGTGCGGGTAAAACTGCCATTAAAAACTAAATCTTCGGGGACTCCACTTTCAATTCCAAAATCGGAGCTGATTAACCATATCCTGTCGGCAGCCTGAAGCGCTAAATCCAGTTCATGTGTGGAAAGCAGGATAGCCTTTTGAGTTTTATGAGCCAGTTTATGAAGCAACAGCATAATTTCAACCCGGTTTGGCAAGTCGAGATGTGCAGTCGGTTCGTCAAGCATAATGATGGGGGTATCCTGTGCAAGTGCTTTGGCTATCATAGCACGTTGACGTTCGCCATCGGAGAGTTCATTGATATTCTGGTGCATTTTATGATCCATATGCACCATTTCAATGGCTTCACGAATAACAGTATCTTCTTCGGGAGTAATGTTACCCCACCAGTCGCTGTGCGGATGCCTGCCCAACGAAACAAGGTTGTAGACGGTAGTATTTTCAATATCCACCCTCTCGGTGAGCACCAATGCCAGCATCAATGCTTTCTCATTCTGTTTAATGCGTGTAATATCCTTTCCATCGATAAAGGTAGTACCGGTGAGAGGCTTTTGCAATCCGGTGAGTGTTCGTAACAAAGTCGATTTACCGCTTCCGTTGGGTCCAATCAGACACACCAGCTCCCCGGCGCTTAACTGCAGGTCGAGTCCGGATTGAATAATATCGGTCTTTCCTTTTTTGGAATAACCAATGGAGAGGTTCTTTGTTGTTAAAATGGACATTTTCTTTGTTTGAATAGTTTGGAGTTTGAAAAGTTCCGTGTTCCGCGTTATGTGTTCCGCGTTCCACGTTCCGTGTTTTGTGTTTCGTGTTTCGTGTTCCGTGTTCCGTGTTCCGTGTTCCGTGTTCCGTGTTCGGCGTTTCGTGTTCCGTGTTTCGTGTTCCGTGTTTCGTGTTTCGTGTTCCGTGATGCGTGTTCCGTGTTTCGTGTTCCGTGATGCGTGTTATGCGTTTCGTGTTCCGTGTTATGCGTTCCGTGTTCCGTGTTCCGTGTTCCGTGTTATGCGTTATGCGTTTCGTGTTCCGTGTTCCGTGTTGCGTGTTGCGTTTTGCGTGTTATGCGTTTCGTGTTCCGTGTTTCGTGTTCCGTGTTTCGCGTTTCGCGTTATGCGTTCCGTATCTTGGTTCTTTGATCTTTTGTCTTTTGTCTTTTGTCTTTTGTCTTTTGTCTTTCTACCAACTACCCACTACCGACTACCGACTACTTCTCTCACCTCTTCTTAATAATGATCCAGATGATAATCGGCGCTCCAAACAGCGCACTGACGGTATTAATAGGCAACGTATATGTTGGTACCTGGGTAATGATATCGCACACCAGCAACAAAGATGCTCCGCAAAGAATAGTAGCCGGTAAGAGTATTTTATGACTTGAGGTCCGGAAAAGACCCCGTGCAATGTGGGGAATTGCCACACCTACAAAAGCAATCGGTCCAGTGAAGGCAGTAATTCCACCCGCCAATAATCCTGTAGCCACTACGATCAAAAAGCGGGTCTGTACGATTGAAATGCCTAATCCACGGGCATAATTTTCACCCAGCAATAAACCATCAAGACGTTTTTGAAGGAGAAAAGCCATTCCTATTCCAATGATCACCACCGGCAGCAAAACCTGCATATAGTTCCACGTAACGGCACTCAGGCTACCGAAAGTCCACATCACAAAGAGTTTAATGGCATCCGGATTACTGAAATTCTGCAACACACTCACCAGTGAACCGGCAATGGTTCCAAACATTAACCCGACAATCAATAACGAAATTGCGTTATGAACTTTAAATGATATGCCAACCACCAATACCAGCACTACCGATGCTCCGATAATAGCCGCAACAATCAAAGCCCACCCGCTACTCACAAAAGCCACAGGAAGTACGGTAGCCGCCATCATAACCAATGCCACTCCAAGGCTAGCACCCGAACTGACACCAAGGATATACGGATCTGCCAGTGAATTGCGAAACAGGGTCTGCATCATTAATCCAGCCACCGATAAAGACGCACCCGCCAGTATTGCGGTAATAGCCTTCGGCAAACGGAAGTTTAATAAGATCTCGGTATTGATTCCATTTCCTTTCCCTACAAATACCGACAGAATTTCACGTACTGAGATATGAATGCTTCCCCAGGCCAGATCGGCAAGGAAAAGACCTATGGTAAACAGGGAGAGGGTAAGGAAGAGTATGAGGGGACGGGATTTCATTTAATATAAAATATAATTTTATCTTTTTATCATGATTTATTTTTTCAATACTATGGATATAATTCTTTTTAACTTCATTCAAGGTGAATTGACCCTGAAATTAACCAATGGGCGCGCAATAGGGGTTTTTCACGATCAGGAACTTCATGATATTTTTCAACATCATCAGTATAAAAAAAAATTTCAATTAAAGCTGTAGAGAATAAGATGATCCAATCTGATTGAATAATGAATGCAAAGGTAAAATATTTTATAACAAATACCTTCCTACTACTTTAACTTTTCAGCATATACAAGCGAATATCCGGGCATTAATTCCGGATGCAGGATGGCAATAACATCCGAAAGCAACAGATCAGGTCTTGCCACAGCACTTTCCCAGAAATCATTCGCAGTGGAAGGCAACAGTCTTTTATTGAAATTATATACCTGTTTGAGTACAACCGGACGGAACAATGCATGTTTGCTGTCGGCTTTTACAAGTTCGTTCAGTGAGGAAAAATTACAGTTCAGCCACACGTCGGTTTGAGCAAAGTTTTTTAATACTGACTCCACATTCAATGGAAGGCTGCCGGTAGTAGTATCGGCGGCAAAGTGATAACTTGCACCTGCATCTTCAAAAAGCCGTCCCATAAAACTACGTCCGGCGGGCATATACCAGGTACCCCTGAAATTTGATCCTGCCATAATATTTGGTTTTGTTTTTATACGGGCTGCCTTGTTTTTTATCTCATTATACTTTTTATCAACGACCGAAAAGATACTGTCCGCCTGCTTTTCCTTATCATAAAACACTCCGACAAATTTAATCCATTCGGCGCGTGCCAACAGGGAAGTTTCCATCCATTCATTATTGAAAATCACCGGTATTCCTGCTTGTGACACTCGTTTGGCATACGGATCGTTTTGATTGTACCCGCTCATCATCACTGCTCCCGGGTTCAGTTGCAGGGTCCGTTCAACATTGATGGTAAAAGCATCGCCCAAATCGACTATCTTCCCCTCTCCTACTCTTTTTAATACTGCAGGATTATAGATGATGCGCGGTGAACAAACACCGGTGATCGTATGTGTTTCCCCCAGCAAACTCAGAAATTCCAAATGAGTGACCGATGTTGTTACAAGTGTCGACAACGGAATCCTGACCTTTGTTCCATTTGATGGGGTTTTTACTTTCATATCGGAAACCAGGTAGTAACGGGCATATTCCGTTCCTTTCACCCAGGGACTGTATACAATGACTTCTTTGAAATCTTTGAAATACCGAATGGAGAAGCCTTCGGCGTATTTTAGCTTAAGTGTATCCAAAGACACGGAATCTTTTGAACCTGCAGTTTTAGTTCCACACGAAACAACACTAAACAGAGTAATAAATATCAATAAAGAAGAGTACAACAATTTTTTCATCCTGACATTTTTTAAAAGAAAAGAACCGCAAGATTTCTCTCCGCGGTTCTGTGTAAAACTTTGCGGTAATTAATATGCCGCAAAGATAACTTTAAATTGTAAATTATTTAATTGTAAATTGTAAATTCTTTTTAATGTCCTCGTGCAGGAACAGGTTGTTTGACAACCGACGATTCGGGTTCTTTTACAAACATCCAGAACAGTACCGAAGTAGTCACCAGGATTCCGCAGAAAATATACAACAATTGGTGATTTCCTGTTTCTTTGATAATATTGGCAACCCCGTTACTCATCATTTGAGGTAAAACCACTGCCAGATTGAATACTCCCATAAACAAGCCCATTTTAGCAGGGTTCACCCGTTCGCTCATAATGGCAAATACGATGGATATGACAGCCGACCAGCCAATGCCGACGAGAAACATGCCAATATAAAAGTCAATTTCAACATGACTGAACCAGGCGACATAAAAGTAACCGATGGCCGAAAACGATAAGGCAGCAATATAGGTTTTTACCCGGCCGATTCGTTTTGCAATAGCCTGCAGGATTAATGGAAAAATGGCACCGACTAAATTCAGGATAAAAAAGCCCAACGATACAATATTTCCGATTGAAGCTGCAGCTGTTTGAGTATTTCCAGTTAATGTTTCGGCAAACCAGTTGGCTGTGATCCCGGCAACATTCAGATTAGGCATGATTTGATGTTCGATAAAAAAACCTGACATGATAAACATACTCTGAAATGCAACCCAGGTAAAGGAGTGAGCGAGCATGATTTTTTGAAATTCGTTTTTATTCGAAGGGTTCTTTAATCCGCGTATGATAATAACAATTCCGATGAGTACCGAATAGGTCAGGGAAGCAATTAATACAGGATTGTGCCAACCGGCAAGGGCATCCTTATAAAAATGGAAGAACAGGCTAAAAACACCGAAAACTAAAAAGCCATACAGGGGAAAGATCTCTTTAACGATCTGCCATACCCCGAAAGTCGAGGTATCATTTGCCTGTGCTTCGGACTGCTCTTTCTTTTCCTGGATAAATAATATTGGAAATACAGCGGTAATAAACACGATGGCGGCAGCAATGTACAACAAAAGCACATTTCCGAAAAGCATGGAGAGGAAATACGCGAATACTCCGAAAAAGCCTGATATAATCTGCATCCATACATATCCTGAAGTACGTATTTTACCCTCGGGAGTCAGGTCGGCAATGATTGACCGTGCCGGATTAAAGGTTACATTTACTGATAAATCAAGAAACAAGGCAATCACTGAAGCAATCAATATGATATCGGCAATACCTGTTACTTTCGAAATGCCGTTTATGTGAGGCAATGCCAGGAAGGCAATGGTACTGACCATCCCTCCTATCATGATAAACGGTCGGCGGCGTCCTCCCATAAACCACACATTATCGCTCAACAGTCCAACGATTACCTGTCCGAAAATTCCGGCAATAGGGCCCGCCAGCCACACGAAAGCCACGTCATGGATATCCAATCCGTATTTATTCGATAGAATCCAGCTTAAGGCCGCTATTTGCGTGGATAAGGCAAATCCGACAGCCGTAGCAGGCAATCCCAACAATGCCAAAAAGGTATTGTTCATTTTCTTTTGAATGTTCAGCATAGTATTTTTATTGATTTAAGAGTCATAGAGCAAAGAGCCAAGAACCAAGAACCAAGAGCCAAGATCAAAGATCAAAGATTATTGATCAAGGAACAAGGAACTAAATCATGGATTTTGAAAAGAAATGCAATAGTATCCTTTTTTTACCAATTAACACTTCAATCATAAAACAATGTTACAATTATTGAAGCGCAAACGATTGCAAGATTTGCAACTCAACTTACTTTCTACTATTAACTACCAACGACTACGTGTCAACTACAGACTACAGACGACCAACTACCTACTACCTACTACCTACTACCTGCTACCTACTACTTACTACTTACTAATAGCTACCTACTTCTTCTTCTTTAAACTATCTGCTTCCAGCTTCAGATTTTTATTAATGCCTTCTATATATCCCAGCAATTCATCACGGCCTACCCTTTTTTCAGAAGAGGTAAGGAAAATCACAGGCAATTCTTCCCATTGTTCAAGGAGTTTATCCTTATAAGCCTGTGTGTTTGATTTGCCAATAGCATGAGTCAGTTTATCGAGTTTAGTAAACACAATGGCAAAAGGCACACCACTTTCACCCAGCCATTCAATAAATTCAAGATCAATTTTCTGTGGTTCGTGACGGCTATCAATTAGCAGGAATAAACAAGTAAGTTGTTCGCGGTTGAGGATGTAGTTTTCGATGATATCCTGCAACTGGTCGCGCATCTTCTTACCGGCTGTGGCATATCCGTAGCCCGGTAGATCCACCAGATGCCAGTTGTTATTAATCAGAAAATGATTGATCAGCAAAGTTTTTCCGGGCCTGGAAGAAGTCATTGCAAGGTCTTTCCTGTTACAAAGCATATTGATAAGTGATGATTTTCCAACATTGGATCGCCCGATAAAGGCATATTCGGGTAACCGGCTATCCGGACATTTCAGATAATCCGTGTTGCTGATAATGAATTCGGCAGATTTTATTTCCATGATGTTTTTGAGTTACAATTTTAAATTAGACTATATTGAAAGATTTGAATTTAGTTGTTGATTGTTTTCTTTTGCCGATAACAACCACATTCCACTAAAAGTGATCAATCCGTTTATCATTAATAATTCGTATCCTAACGGATAATGAAGCAGGTTCGTTGAAACAGAATTTAACCCGAAACAAATAAAGGGTGAAGCTATGGCAACAAACGGTACCAGTTTATCTCTTACCTGTCGTTTGGTAAAAAGTCCAAATGCAAACATACCCAGTAAAGGTCCGTATGTATATGCTGCAATTGTATAAATGGCATCAATAATACTTTTATTATTCAGCATTTTGAATACCAGCATAATGACGACAAATACAACCGACATCCCAATATGGGTATACTTTCTTTTACGTTCTGCTACCTTCGGTTCCAGCTTTTGGACACCTAATATATCCACAGAAAAAGAAGTTGTCAACGAAGCAAGGGCCGAATCGGAGCTGGCAAAAGCAGCAGCAATAATTCCTATTATAAATAAAAATGTGACAACAGGTCCCAGGTATTGTGTCGCAAACAAAGGTAATATATCATCGGATAAAACCGGCAATGTGATATTATTTTTAGTTGCCAGCATCAACAGCATTGCTCCCAGTGTCAGAAACAATAAATTAAGCGGTACGAAAGCAATTCCATACCAATACATATTTTTTTTAGCATCGTGCAGATTTTTACAGGTCAGGTTCTTTTGCATCATATCCTGGTCGAGACCGGTCATGACAATGGCAATAAATATTCCACTAAAAAACTGCTTAAAAAAGTTTTGTTTCGAATGCCAGTCATCAAAAACAAAAATGCGCGAATGGGAATAATGACTTAATGAATGAACCAAATCAACCGGAGTGAAATTAAGTTGTTTAGATACCTGAAATACCATTAATACCAACGCTGAAATCAGGCAAATGGTCTGAAGAGTGTCTGTCCATACGATTGTTTTTATTCCACTTCGGTGAGTGTACAGCCATATAAAAAAAACAGTCCCCGAAGCTGTAACCACAAAAGGTATATGCCAGGCATCGAAAACTATCAGTTGTAATATAAGCGTCACCAAATACAAACGGACTCCTGAACCAATTGTACGGGAAAGCAGGAAGAATGAAGCACCCGTTTTATACGAATATTTACCGAAACGTTGCTCCAGGTAAGTATAAATGCTGGTCAGGTTTAATTTGTAATACAATGGAAGCAACACATTCGCAATGACAAGATATCCAAAGAAGAAACCAATAACTGTTTGCATATAGGTAAAATCAATCCCTCTCACCATACCGGGTACCGACACAAAGCTAACCCCTGAGATGGATGAACCAATCATTCCAATAGCAACTACCCACCATGGCGATTTTTTATTTCCCAGAAAGAATGCATCATTGTCCGTACTTTTTCTTCCTACCAGATAAGAGATAAGAAGCAAAATTGAAAAATAAACACCTATAACCAGTAAAATTGAAAGTCCGGACATTCTTTAAAAAAGTTTGAGAGTTTGTTGTTTGAAAAGTTTTGCGTTCCGAGTTCCATGTTTCGTGTCTCGTGTTCCGTGTTCCGTGTTCCGTGTTTCGTGTTCCATGTTCGGTGTTCAGTGTTTCGTGTTCCACGTTCAGTGTTCCGTGTTTCGTGAATTGATTCTATGTTCTTTATTCGTTGTTCTTAAATTCTATATCTTTGTTCTTTGTTCTTTGATCTTGGATCTTTGATCTTTGTTCTTTGATCTTGGATCTTTGATCTTGGATCTTTGATCTTGGATCTTGGTTCTTGGATCTTTGATCTTTGATCTTTAATCTTTAATCTTTAATCTTTAATCTTAGTTCTTGGTTCTTGGATCTTGATTCTTGGTTCTTGGATCTTGGTTCTTGGATCTTGATTCTTGGTTCTTGGATCTTGGTTCTTGGTTCTTGGTTCCTGGTTCTTGGATCTTTGATCTTGGATCTTGGTTCTTGGATCTTGGTTCTTGGTTCTTGGTTCTTGGTTCTTGGATCTTTGTTCTAAAATCTTGACTAAATGTCCTAAACCGATCAATCGTACAAAAATACCAAAAAATGCCCAAACGAAAATGCACAGGACAAAAATAGTTTTGAATCGTTTTTTTTTATAAATTTGCACCAGCATTGTAAAAACGACTATGAGCAACCAACAATATTCTTCATCCTTACTCGAAAACGCAGTCAATGAATTTTCAAAAT
>Ga0302209_10001307_pt1 | contig 10831 bp, 3 predicted proteins | sample II_Fen_E3_1_FD_194574 | JGI IMG/M metagenome (GOLD analysis project Ga0302209, IMG submission 194574) | Peat permafrost microbial communities from Stordalen Mire near Abisko, Sweden - II_Fen_E3_1 | ecosystem: Environmental > Terrestrial > Soil > Wetlands > Permafrost | place: Sweden: Abisko...
GAAAACAAAAGATCGGCCAGAATGTAAACCTGTTGGGCGAAGTGGTACTGGGCGACAGTGAAGCCGATCACAGGTACAATCATTACCTGGAAGCATTGAAGGATCCTCAGATAAACTACATCTCCATTAAAATATCCGGGATATATGCCCAGATAAACCCGTTGAACTATGCTGTCAACAAGATAGAACTTTGCGAACGCCTGACAAGAATCTATCAGCAATCCATTGATTTTCCGTACATAGATGAAAACAATGTATCCAGTTCCAAATTTGTGAACCTGGATATGGAAGAATATAAGGATACCGAGTTGACACTTGATATCTTCAAAACAGTATTGAGCTTGCCACAGTTTAAAAACTATCCTTCCGGTATCGTGGTACAGGCTTATTTGCCTGATGCCTGGAATTTCCAGACTGAGTTGTTGGAATTTGCAAAACAGCGTGTGGCCAACGGAGGTTCACCGCTTAAAATGCGATTGGTAAAGGGAGCTAACCTGCAAATGGAATCGATTGTTTCGTCTTTAAAAGGATGGGAAAACCCTGTTTTGGGAAGTAAAGTTGAAGTAGATGCCAATTATCTCCACATACTCGATCGTGCTCTGGAACCTGAAAATGCAAAAGCCCTTCATATAGGTGTAGCATCCCATAATTTCTTCAGTATTGGATACGCTTACATCTTATGCAAAAAAAACAATGTGGAAGAAGAAGTTACCTTTGAAATGCTTGAAGGGATGGCAAATCATCTACCAAGGGTAATGCGTAATCTGGGTAAACAAATTATCCTGTATACCCCGGTAGTAAAAAATGAACATTTTCTGAATGCTGTCTCCTACCTGGTACGCCGGTTAGATGAAAATACCGGAAAAGACAATTTCCTGAGCTATTCATTTAATTTAAAATATAACAGCAAACAATGGAATTTCCTTCAACAACAATTTCTGGAAGCCTTTGCATTGAAAGATAAAATTGAAGCAAGGCCATACCGTATGCAGGACAGAAACAAGGAGCAGGAAGCGAAAGGGACTGTTGAAAATTTGAATATCTTCAAAAACGAACCGGATACCAATTTCGATCTCAGGCCTAACCGTATGTGGGCTGACTCTATCAGGAGTAACTGGAAGAAATCAATCAATGATACTCCTTATCAAATCCCGGTACAAGTTGGTATCACTGAGGTGACCGGTAAAAATAAGTATCGCTATTTTGACCGGAGCCAGCAGGATGAAGTATGTGTTTGTGAGGCTAATTTATCAAACCTTGACCAGGTAAAGGAGATCATTACCATAGCCGAAAATGATCATTCGAACTGGCGTATGACAACGCTGGACCAACGAAATAAAATTCTTCACCAGGTTGCCGACAATTTAGGCAGGAACAGAGGGAATCTTATAGGTTGTATGTCTGCCATAACCGGAAAGACTTTTGGAGAAGGTGATGTGGAAGTGTCGGAAGCGATTGATTTTTGTCGGTATTATCCAATCACCATGAAAAGTTTTGAGGAATTAAAAACGATTAACCTCACACCAAAAGGGATTGTACTGGTCATTCCACCCTGGAATTTTCCGTTGGCAATTCCTGTAGGAGGAGTAGCTGCTGCACTTACCGGTGGAAATAGTGTAATTTTAAAACCTGCAACTTCAGCATTTCCTGTAGCCTGGGAATTTGCCAAATCATTCTGGGAAGCAGGTGTACCAAAAGATGCCCTGCAGGTATTATGCATTGATGGTCGTGAACCATTGACTTTTTTAACGGCCCATTCGTCGATAAAACATATCATTCTTACCGGAGGAACCGATACAGCTTTCCGGTTATTGGAGAATAATCCGACTTGCCCCCTTTCGGCAGAAACAGGAGGCAAAAATGCCATTATTCTAACGGCCAGTGGGGATCGTGATCATGCTATCCAAAATATAGTTACTTCTGCATTTAGTAATGCCGGACAAAAATGTTCAGCCTGTTCATTACTTTTACTTGAAAAAGAAGTATTTAATGACCCTGAATTTAAAATAAAACTAACAGATGCTGTAACCAGTTTGAAAACCGGCGGGGTATGGGATGGAGGTAATATTGTAGGTCCCATGATTACTTCTGAAAATGAAAAATTGCTTTATGCCATTGACCATCTGGAAAATGGAGAAACATGGTTGGTTAAACCTGAATTTGTAGATGAAAAAAGGTTTATCCTGAAACCCTGTGTAAAATGGGGAGTTAAACCAGACAGCTATACTTTTAAAAATGAACTGTTCGCACCTCTGTTAGCAGTTGTTTGTATTGACGACCTGGAAGATGGTATTAAAAAAGTAAATGCTTCGGAGTATGGTTTAACGTCAGGGTTACAAAGCCTGGATGAAGTGGAACAATTACGTTGGAAAAACAACATTGAGGCAGGGAATCTATACATTAACCGGGGAATAACAGGCGCAATAGTTAACCGTCAGCCTTTTGGAGGAATGAAACGTTCGGCTTTCGGAGGAGGAATAAAAGCAGGAGGGAGAAATTACGTTACCAGTTTCGTAAATATTACCGAAAATCCGAAACTTCCCACTACTTCTAAAGAAAAACTTCTATTTAAAACATTCTCCTCCATATTGAATATCCAGGAAGAGCCAATTTTTCATGCCGCAACAGACAGCTATATGAAAAACTATGAAAATGAGTTTTCACAAGTGCTTGACATTCATCATTTGATGGGAGAAGAAAACACTTTCCGCTATTTACCACTCAGAAAAATGGCTTTACGGGTTCAAAACACCGATAACCTTTGCGAGATTTTTATGATTCTGGCAGCAGCTAACATTGTAAAAACCCCAATTACAGTAAGTATCAGTGAAGACGATTACAAGCTGGAAATTTTAAGGAAAACAGCTCAACATGAATGTACGCTACTAGTTGAAAATGAAAATGAATTTCTGTATGGAATGGGGAAATTCGAACGAATCCGAACTTGTAACAATCAACTTTCTGAAGAGTTTTATATGAAAGCTGCTAAAACAGGAAAACATATAGCATCTTCAAAACCACTGATAGAGGGCAGAATTGAATTACTTCATTATTTAAAAGAGCAAAGCATCGCTTTTGAATATCATAGATATGGAAGTATCACTGAGAATGTAGAGTAAAAACCATTTATTTACTGAAAACTGCTTAACTTAAACCGTTAAGCAGTTTTTTTTATGAATAGGAAAACGGTATTCTGTGATAGCTGAAGTTGAAACAAATCATCAGAAAAAAAGCATCATATTATTTACATATTTATTGAAAATAAAATAATTTTTCAATATTCAAAATAATATACTGTCTTTTCCTTTGGTACATTGAAATTAATTTTTATTTTTGCAACTATATTATATTTAACTATGTAATACCGCTGTAAATGATATTTATTTTTGTGAAATACTTTATTTTTATAAAATCAGGTTATTTAAGTCTGATGATAAAGAAAATAAGTATTAACCCATAGAATACTATTTTAAGGAATAACATTCATGCTTGTCTCATTAACTGCTAATAAAATCTAAAATCACCTAACTTGACTCTAGCCTTTTCTCACCTGATTAAAATAAATCATTTTAATATTTTTAATAGAGATTCCTTTATTTACTGTTCTTTTTGTTAATTCAAAGAAGCAGTTTATTGTATGAATTGTAACAGATTCATATTGGATGTCTTTCATATCCTCATATAGCCACAACATTCCACCTTATAATTAACAATCTAACATTGAGTATTATGACTTCATTTCTTAAATTGAGATTTTATCAAATTCTCATCATCATTTTTGCATGTAGCTTATCAAATTGTATGAGTGATGATTATAACTTAAAAGATGGAGTAAACACAGATATGACTCTTGGAGGTGACTCACTAACGTTTCCCATAGGTGAAACTAAAAAAATTCTTTTAGGAAAACTATTGGATGGTCAGAATATTGATATCCTCAAACAGTCGCAAAGTGGAGCTTATTTATTTCAGATAAGTGATTCCATGCAAGTTCAGGTCAATGCTATCGATCCTGTAAATTTTACAATTGCACCTGTTATAATAACACCAATTACCACAAATCTAGCCGATGTCAAGATTCCTTCATTTCAAATCAGCCCTATCAATATAAATTCAGGTTTGCCAATACCCAATGTTGATTTGAGTACATTTGCATTACCGGCGATCAATTCAACGAATGATTATAATAAGCCGCTTTCAGGAGCATCAAGCACAAAAAAATCAACAAAAACTGATAGTTCAATAGCTTCACGATCCACTTCTTTTAATCCAATTACCGTTGGACCTGTTGAAATACAAGCCTCACAGACAATTTCACAATCTATACTATTTAATTTATCGAATGCTTCAACTTCGTTAAAGAAGATAAACACAATTCAACTGAATAGCAGTACGGTAACAATCAGGTTCGACAAAACTAAAATTAATGCAATGGGCTTTTCGTCACAAAATGATGAAATCAAAAGTTTCAGCATCAAGTTTCCTGATGAATATATTATATCTTCAAATTCAGGACAAGGGACAAGCATAAGCGGCCATGAATTCCGTATTGACAATGCAGCCTTATCTTCGGTTGATGTGTATACTGCGACCTTTAAAATAGACAAACTAGACATGTCAGGGATCGATCAGTCACTAGGGTTATTAAATTACTCGAAAAACCTCCCATACTCCATTGACTATATCTTTACAGGAACTTCTAACGATCCAACCATCGTAAATAAAGAAATAAGTGTAAATTTGTCTGTCACTTCAGCTCCGACCATGGGTGATATGGAAATACAAACAAACAATTTTGCCGTACTGGTTCCAAGCGGATCAAATTCAATCGACCAAAGTATACAGATCCCAAAAGAGGTTTCGAAAGTAAATTCATTGACTTTCGATGCAGGGGCAAATCTTCAATTAACGATCAGTGATCCGGGAATAAGCCCATTTAATTTTAATTCAGGAAACTGTTTCATACAACTTCCTAAAAAATTCATTTTCAACCCATTAACTATTGGGTTAGACCCTACTACCAATATTCTTACCATCCCTTATAACCAATTATTAGGATATAATAAAAATATCGGTATAACGGGAATGAATATTAATCAATCGGTACCTTTCGGATCCAGTTCCATATTGCTGCATGACAATTTATCGTATAACATTGTCGGGCTCAGTGTGGCAGGACAAACCATAACTGTGAGTTCTATTAATGGAATGAACAATAAAAAATTAAATATTGTCGGTACAATTAGTGGCCTGACGATTAATAATGCATTGTTAGAAACAAACAGAATATCGTTTAATATTCCAAATCAAAGCTCAAATATTGATATTCATCAATCAGTTTCTACAGATGTTAAGAAGTTATACACACTAACTCTTAAATCACCTTCAATCTTAGAGTTTAAAATAGGCATAAGCAACCTTCCAACAGGAATTGATTCTGTATTTTTCGATAACTACACCATACAATTGCCTTCATTCTTACAATTTAAAACCGGAGATGTGAACAGCCTTAATCAGTTGGTACTAAATGAAGGATTTAAAGTCAAAAATGGATTTACAAAAGCATTGACCATACAAAAGATCGATTTTGGAATAAATGGAATCGACCTGACTAATGGTGTTCTCGATCTTCATGAGGTCGTGACCATGACTGGGAATGCTTATGTAAAAGGGGCCAATTTGAATTCGAAAGATATATCGAGTATTGTCATATCACCGGTTGTAACAATCGGGACAATGAATATTGCACAAATTGAAGGTAAGATATCTACAAATATCCAACCTGTTGCACAAAACGTATCCCTTAACTTACCAAGTTTCTTATCGGGTGGTGCCACTGTGTTGGATATTGTAAATCCGGTTATGCAACTTGAAATTGGTAATACAATGGGCATTCCGGTCAGTCTTGATTTGACATTAACTCCAAAAAAGAATGGTATTGTTGTAACTGATGGCATAATTAAGACCCAGGTCTCAATAGCCCCAGCAAGTGTAATTGGAAAACCTACATGGAGCAGATATTGGATTTCGAACCTTTGCAAAGGATATTCTACCGGATTTGATACCATCAATGTAGCATTACCTAAATTACTAAAATCGGTACCTGATCAGATAGAAATATCGGCTATACCAACCATTACGGGCAACAAGCAAACCGTTGATCTGTATTCTTTAAAAAATCAAATGAATCTGAGATATTCTGTAAATGTTCCGTTGAGTTTTGGAAAAGACTTCGTTCTGCAATACATGGATACAATTGGAGATTTGAAAAAAGAACTGAAAGATGTATTAAAATATACACGTCAGGTTGAGATATTGGCTTCCGTTGAAAATTCAATACCACTAGAATTAACTTTAGAAGCTAACGCCTTAAATAGCTCAAACGGTATTATTGATGGCATTACAATTTCCTCATCTGATAAAATAAAACCATGCAATGTTGATGGAACAAAAACAACAGCTCAAACCACTCAGATCATTATTAAGTTAATCGAGACGAAAACAGGAGCCCTTGACTTAATGGATGCATTAAAACTAAAGATTTTTGCAAAAAGCAATAGTACGGTTGCAGGAATACAATTAAACCCTGATCAATATATAAAATTAAACCTGAGAGTGAGAGTTCCAAAAGGGCTTAACTATAATCCAAACTCAACCAAATAATAATTTAAAAAATTATTATACAAAGAAATAATTCATGAAAAAAAGTATCATTTCAATAACTATATTATTTGCTTCGATATTAAGCAGTTTTTCGCAGGATGTACATTCTTATTACTTTTTGGATGAATGGAGTCAGAGGCATATTCTGAATGCTTCTTTTGCGCCTGAATATGGATATTTTAGTTTACCGGTTCTGGGGGGCATAGAATTAGGGGTAAAATCCAATACAGGGATGACAAATTATATTTATCCGATTGATCCGGCCAATCCATTATATGCTACCTATAAATTTACGACATTCCTGAATTCGAGTGTTGATGGAAACAAGTTTATGAATGCATTGCCTTCCTATGTAACCATAAATCAAAACATAAAATTAAATTTATTGTCCTTCGGATTCTATACTTCTCAAAGAAGTTTCTGGTCTTTCGACATATACCTGAAGGAAAACTTTGATGCAATCTTGCCAAAAGATTTCTTTGGACTTGCGAAATTAGGGATGGCAACACAAAACAATGTATTTGATCTTAAAAACCTTTCATTTGACCAGACTAACATGGCTCAGGTATCGTTGGGTTACTCACGTGAGATTAATTCAAAACTCAGAGTGGGTTTAAATGCAAAACTATTAGTTGGATTATCAAAGGTAAAAGTAAATTATACTAAATTTGATCTGACTCTTGCAAACAACACCTATACTATGAATGCACAGGGTGAATCCTATATCATGACTGATCTGTTATCCGTAGGTAAAGATGCAGATAATAATTATGATTTTTCAACTATCAGCACTAATACCTCAAACATAAAGCCTGCCGGGCTAGGTGCTGCCTTCGATTTTGGGTTTACGTACAAGCCTGTAAAACATGTAACAATTGCAGCTTCAGTGAATGATATTGGCTTTATGAAATGGAACGCATCCTCCATTAAAAAAGGTGTTGCTACAAGCAATGTGGTTTATAGCGGATTTTCAAATATAAATGTTGACAGTGTGGATATTCAAAGCCAACTGGATCAATTAAAAACAGATGCCACTAATTTAATCAAGTTTAAAGAAACACAAAATAGCCAAAGCATAACAGAGAACATACCCTATACCATTAATGCTTCAGCCGAGTACAGCATTTTTGCAAACGATAAACATGACATCCGACTGGGGATGCTTTTCCAGAGTTATAATTCATCCATGATTCATAAGAATGAATTAATCGGGGCGCTTACATTAAAACCATTGTCGTGGCTAACATTTTCAGGAACATGTGACGTTCTGAGCAAAGATTTCAATCGATATGGGCTTGCAGTAAACTTTTCACCCAGATGGATAAATTTATATATTGCTTCGGATTATATCACTCCTAAGATTAATCATCAATATATGCCGATTGATAAAGTCAATCTTAACATATCCTTTGGAGGAAGCTTTGTAATAGGGAAGCCCAGGGATTCTGACAGAGATGGCGTTGTAAACAGAAAAGATAAATGTAAGGATACACCACTTGGTGTGAAAGTTGACAAACATGGTTGCCCGATTGATTCTGATGGTGATGGAGTACCTGATTATCTGGACAAATGTCCCGGCACTCCAAAAGAAGCATACGGGTATGTTGATAAAAATGGATGTCCGCTGGATTCTGATGGAGATGGCATACCTGATTATTTGGACAAATGTCCTGATTCTCCAAAAGAAGCTATAGGATTTGTTGATAAAAATGGATGTCCTATCGATACAGATAAAGATGGAGTTCCTGACTATATGGATAAGTGTCCTGATACACCAGCCGGCATGCAGGTTGATTCTGTTGGTTGTTCAGCAGATAAAGATGGGGATGGTGTTCCGGATTACCTTGATTTATGTCCCGATACTCCTTTACAGGCAAAAGGAATGGTTGATAAAAACGGTTGTCCACTGGATACCGATGGTGATGGTGTCCCTGATTATCTCGACTTATGCCCGAACACACCTAAAGAAGCAATTGGATTCGTTGATAAAAATGGCTGTCCGTTAGACAGTGATGGCGATGGAATACCGGACTATCTGGACAAATGCCCGAATACTCCTGTTGAAGCCCATGGAATGGTTGATCAAAATGGATGTCCAAGAGATACAGATGGAGATGGAGTACCTGATTATTTGGATAAATGTCCTACGATTAAGGGTTCGCCTTCAAATTACGGTTGTCCTGAACTCAAACAATCAGTAAGAACCCTATTTAAACAAGCTTTACAGGGAATTCAATTTGATAACGGAAAAACTGAAATCAAGAAAAATTCATTCAGCATTCTAAATAAGATTGCCCAGGTTTTAACTGACAATCCAACTTACATCATTGAAGTCCGGGGTCATACCGACAATGTTGGCAAACCGGCTTTAAACTTAATCCTGTCTGAAAAAAGAGCTTCAGCTGTAAGAGATTATCTGATTGGGAAAGGCATTGACAATGCACGTTTGAGCTCTCATGGGTTTGGTGACTCCTTACCGGTAGCATCGAACAATACACCTGCAGGTAAAGCAAAAAACAGGCGGGTCGAATTTATTGTAACATTTGAAGAAACCAGTTTAAAATAGAAATGGATTAGATATTAAAAAAGGTGAGTTAATCAATTAGCTCACCTTTTTTATTTAGGAACACACATAACGGTGGATAATCAAGTTATCAAAAAGAAAATAATACTTGATCTGCATTTAGATTCATCAGACTTATTACTTATTCCTATTTAGAATGTCAATTGAAGATAAGCATTAAAAGCAGATTCCCTGATTAAGCAGTTATGTGATCGGTAACTAATTAACGTGAGTTCGATATAAGAATAGTCCGTCAGGACTTGAATATCAATAGAAAATAAATTTCATGTTGTATGATTTAATGTAAAAGAAATTCAATGACAGATGCAACCTTTTCCTTTTATAAAAGGAGTCTGAATCTTTATAAAAAAAGGGAAATAGCTTTGTTTAGAAGCTGTTTCCCTTTTTTTATAACGGTACAAAATTACGTTTAATAAAACAGGACGCAAACCGGTGCACCGACTTCAATCTGTTTTCCGGTTTTAGTAAGTAGACCTGTTTTAGTATCCCTTTTGAAAATGACGATATTATCAGTCATTTGGTGAGCAACTAAAACATATTGTCCATCAGGTGATATTGCAAAATTGCGTGGACCATCGCCTCCGGTAGAAATCTGTTGTTTGAAAGTCAGCTGACCATCTTTAGCCACTGAAAAGCATGAAATATCATTAGCAGTACCTCTGTTAGTAGCATAGAGAAATTTCTCATCCGGTGAAAGATGGATGTCGGCTCCTCTGACTACAACTTTATCATTTGTTACAACAGTTGTCTGCTGATTCATACAAAGTTTTCCATCTTTCATACTTATCACTGAAACTGATCCATCTATTTCATGCAATAAATAAAGTTTCTTGCCATCCTTACTAAAAGTAGAATGACGCGGTCCACTACCAGGTTTTACTGACAAAGTGTCAAAGGGAATTAATACATCGGTTGTAGCGGCAAGATTGTATTTATAAACCGTGACTTTATCTGTGCCTAAGTCATTTACCAAGAGATACTTTTTATCAGGAGAGAGAAGTACCTGGTGTACATGTGGTTCATTCTGCCGTTCTGTATTAATGCTTTTCCCTACATGTTGAATCACTTGTTCGGCATCAGTCAGCTTCCCATCGGCTTTTCGTCCAAAGACTGACAAACTTCCTCCACCGTAATTGGCTGTAAAAACATGGTTGTCTGTTGAAGTAATAAAACACGGACCATCACTTTTAGTTAATGACGAATTCAAGAAAGTTAGTTTCCCTGATTTCTGATTGAATGCAAATGAATTGGCTGCACCACCGTTCGAACTTTCGTTTACTGAATATACAAACTTTTTATCGGGTGTGATCGTCAGGAAACTGGGATTAGAGACACCGGTTGCCACGGATTTCTGAGTAGCAACTCCAGTCTTCATGTCCAGGTCATAGGAATAAATCCCCTGGCTTTTCCCTGTATTTGTATAGGTTCCGATCAACAAACGGTAATTGCATTCCTGTGCGAAAACAGGGAATAGAAACAAGGATTGAAGGAAAATAAATAATGTTTTTTTCATTTTTAATAATTTAAAGTAACAGCATATTATTTTTCTAATAAAGTTCCAAAAGTACATATTATTTTGGAATT
>Ga0302209_10001317_pt1 | contig 10785 bp, 7 predicted proteins | sample II_Fen_E3_1_FD_194574 | JGI IMG/M metagenome (GOLD analysis project Ga0302209, IMG submission 194574) | Peat permafrost microbial communities from Stordalen Mire near Abisko, Sweden - II_Fen_E3_1 | ecosystem: Environmental > Terrestrial > Soil > Wetlands > Permafrost | place: Sweden: Abisko...
GACTATGTTAGCGTTGATCATAGGAAAAGAAAAAGGGACAATAAACGAGGAAGATTACCTGAAAATAGTATATGAACTGGCACGTATCCCTGAAAAGATAAAAGTCATATTGAAACAGGATGCTGTGATCGCTGAGTTTTCGAAAACATTTACGTATGCCCAGAACTTCATTTACTTAGGCCGTGGATATAATTTTCCGGTAGCACTCGAGGGAGCATTGAAATTGAAGGAAATTTCATATATCCATGCTGAAGGATATCCGGCAGCTGAGATGAAACACGGTCCTATTGCACTGATTAGCCAGGAAATGCCTGTAGTGGTTATTGCACCAAGTGTTGGCATGTACGAAAAAGTGGTGAGTAACATACAGGAAATTAAAGCCCGCAAGGGAAAAATTATTTCAATTGTAACAGAAGGCGATGTGGTGGTCAGCAATTTGTCTGATTATAGTATCTCCATTCCTGATACAGTAGAGTGCCTTGTACCTTTACTGGCAGCTATCCCATTGCAGTTGCTGGCATATCATATAGCAGTGGTAAAAGGATGTGATGTGGATCAACCGAGAAACCTTGCTAAGTCTGTAACTGTTGAATAATGTGAAAAACAGCCCCTGCGTCAATCGTTGGGGTTTTTTGTTTGTTATGTTATTTATTGACATTGATTGAGTTATTTAAGTTAGTTGAGTATTTAGTGTTGATTAGGTTTATTAGTTTATTTTCAAATTTCAAATTCATTTTTATGTGTGGTATAGCAATGATTAGGCTTTTAAAGCCATTGGATTATTATCAGGAAAAATATGGATCATGGCAGTATGGTTTACAAAAAATGTACCTGCTCATGGAAAAACAACACAACAGGGGACAGGAGGGAGCCGGACTTGCAACTGTAAAGCTCGATATGCCTCCCGGAGAAGAATATATCTGGCGTGAACGTATGGAAGGGAAAAATGCCATACAGGATATTTTTGCCAAGATTAATAAAGATATGGCACAATCGGCAAATTCTGAATTTACCAATCCAATTGATTGTAAAGCTGAAAATCCATTTGCAGGTGAACTTTATCTGGGACATTTACGCTACAGTACAACCGGGAAAAGCGGATTGTCTTATATTCATCCCTTTCTGCGCCGTCATAACTGGAAAGCCAGGACATTACTGCTTGCCGGGAACTTCAACCTGACGAATGTCGATGAGATATTCGACCATTTAACTGCACAAGGACAACACCCCAGGGAAAAGGCAGACACATTCCTGATGTTGGAATCACTTGGTAATCAGTTAGACAGAGAAGTGCAGGCTGAATATGATCTGATCAAACAACGTTACACCAATGATGTTGTAATTACCAGAAAAATTGAAGATCAGCTCGATATAGCTTCTTTTATCCGGAAGTCAGAACGTCACTGGGATGGTGGATATGTCATTTGTGGTATGTTGGGTCATGGTGATTCGTTTGTTTTCAGAGATCCAAAAGGAATCCGTACAGCCTTCTATTATGCCGATGATGAAGTGATTGTTACAGCCTCCGAACGTCCTGTCATTCAGACAGCCATGAACGTAAAAGAAGAAGACATTCATGAATTGAAACCAGGTGAAGCCATGATCATCAAAAAGAATGGTAAAATTCAGTTTGAAACCATTCGTCAGGCATCTCCTGAAATCACTCCCTGCTCTTTTGAACGTATTTACTTTTCACGGGGAAGTGATCTGGATATTTACCGTGAACGTAAAAAATTGGGTGAGTCATTAAGTGGTCCTATTCTTAAAGCCATTGATAATGATATGGAAAATACGGTATTCTCTTTTATTCCTAATACGGCTGAAGTTGCATTTTATGGAATGAAAGATGGGATTAAAGCTGCAACTAATAAACATATCCGGGTTGAAAAAGTACTTATCAAGGATATCAAGTTACGTACCTTTATTTCAAACAACAATGAGCGTAATGACCTGGCAACACACGTTTATGATATTACTTATGGGTCAATCCGTCGTGGCAAAGTCGATAACCTGGTAGCCATCGATGACTCTATTGTTCGTGGAACGACACTTAAACAAAGCATTCTGACCATACTCAACCGGTTGGAACCTAAGAAAATTGTAATTGTTTCATCTTCTCCTCAGGTTCGTTATCCCGATTATTATGGTATTGATATGGCCCGGATGAACGAGTTCTGTGCCTTCAGGGCAGCCATTGAACTATTAAAAGAATCAGGACGACAACACATTATCGACGAGGTATACCGGAAATCTAAAGAACAGGAACCTCTAACGAAAGAGCAAGTGATAAATTATGTCACTGAAATATATAAACCATTTACACAGGATGAAGTATCCGTGAAGATAGCCCAAATGCTTACACCATCCGATGTCGATTGTCCGGTTGAGTTGGTATATCAGACCATTGAAGGGCTTCACCTTGCTTGCCCTAACCATTCGGGTGACTGGTATTTCTCGGGAAATTATCCGACTCCCGGTGGAAACAGGCTGGTTAATCAGGCTTTTATCAATTACTACGAAGGAAGAGACCATAATTAATTCTTAAAAACTAAATCATATGAGCAAGAGTAAGAATTTTATCTTTGATGCTGAGAATGAATGGGAACAAATCAATGAAGGCATGCGCCGTCAGATTTTAGGGTATGATGACCAAATGATGCTGGTAAAAATTGATTTTCTAAAAGGTGGTGTTGGTGCTGTACATGCTCATATTCACCGCCAGTGTTCGTACGTTGTCAGCGGTGTTTTTGAATTTGATATCAATGGAGTAAAGAAAGTAGTAAAGACCGGTGATGGACTTTATATGGAACCTAATGTGCCACACGGGGTTATTTGCCTTGAAGCCGGACTTTTGATTGATACATTCAGTCCTATGAGGACCGATTTTCTGAAATAGTATGCAATAATATTGAAAAAAGGGTCGCACAATGCGACCCTTTTTTTATTTAATTTGAATCCAGAAACAAATAGTAAATAACTTTATACCAATAACTCTCTTAATCGTTTGGCATTTAAAATAGTATATTCCTTTTTGTTGATTGCAATAATTCCATCCTGTACCATTTCCGATAAGCTCCTTGCCAGTGAAGGCCGTGCTATACCAAAGAAATCAGCTAGTTCTGTCTGATTCCGACTAATAGTGAAACTTTTTTCAGCTGTAGTTTCCTGTTCAAGTAAAAAATGAGCGACCTTTCCTTTTATAGTCTTGATGGATAACATTTGCAGTCTATTAGTCAGGAATTGTGTTCGGTTCGAATTGTGTGTCAGGAACTGTTTCATAAAATCAGGATTGGTCATCATCAATCGCATGATTTCAGCCTTTGGGATCTTCATGATCTCCACTTCTTCCAGTGCTGTTACGTCCACCGGGAAATGATTGTTGTCCGAGAATAAGAATGCAGGTGCCAGTGGTCGGGGCGCTTTTATAATTTCAATTCCAAGGATATTCCCATTTTCAGTAATCATTTCTGTCTTTACAGATCCCTGTGTGAGCATGTATAGACTATCACACACATCACCCTGCCTCACAATTAGTTCATTTTTGCCGTATGCTTTTAACGAACACTTCAAATCCAAAAGAAATTGATCCGTATCATCAATCTGAATTTTACTGCAAATAGGGCAGGAAGCTAAATCTTCTTTCTTCATCTCCTTTAAATTATGACAGTAGCTAAGTAATTAATAATTATCAATTAATAATTAATAATTAATAATTACCAGATCACTGACAGGTAAATACTTTTAGGGTAACAAATAGATCATTTAATATCTACGATTACTTGTATTAATTTCCACAAAAATACAACTATAATTTTAAGGTGTAACATTGGTTACACTTTATTTGTTTTAGTAACTATACTTTTGTGACATAATAATGATTGGAATGTTTGCAATTGTTACTTTATAAACTCCCAAAAAATAAATAACTATTAAACTTAAGATAATGGAAAAGAAAGAATTCCCAAAAGCTGAGAAATTCAGTTTTGCCGATAACGTGGCATATGCCGATGGTTCTATAGTCAGTAAAATCCTCTTGCGCAATGAGAAAGGCAATGTAACTCTTTTTGCCTTCGATCAGGGTGAAATGCTCAGCGAACATACAGCTCCGTTTGATGCCATCTTGCAGGTTCTGGATGGTAAGACAGAAGTTACTATCGATGGTAATAAAAACATACTGGTAACCGGTGAAAGTATCATTATGCCGGCTAACATTCCTCATGCAGTAGTAGCATTGGAGAAATTCAAAATGCTGTTAATCATGATAAAAGGATAAAATTATTTACTATTTTTTTTTTACTATTTACCTTTTCCCATTTAATATGACAACGATTTGATGTTGTAAATAAATATATCTGCATATAGTATCACGAAGTAATATCAACAAAGTAATAACACGAAGTAATATCACGAAGTAAACATGAAGAGAACTATAATAAAAATAGACGAAGAACTTTGCAATGGTTGTGGAGCTTGTGTAACAGGCTGTCATGAGGGTGCACTACAATTGATCGATAATAAAGCCCGCATGGTAAGCGAATTGTTCTGTGACGGACTTGGTGCGTGTATTGGCGAATGCCCGGTAGGTGCTATCACCCTGGAAGAACGGGAAGCAGAACCCTACGATGAAATAGCCACCATGCAACGGATGATACCCAAAGGGGAGAAAACAATTCTGGCTCACCTCAAACATCTGAAAGACCATGGTGAGTTCGAACTTCTTAAACAGGGTGTCATGTGGCTAAAGCAAAACAATGTCGAAATAGATTTCTCATCAGTACACAATGCTCCTGCGACTTCACAACACAATCATTCAGGTGGTGGATGCCCGGGTAGTCGTGAAATGTCCTTTGCACCTGCAGCTGCCTCAACCTTTAAGGTGGCACCAGTTGGTAATGAAGGATCAGCTTCCCAGCTTCGTCAATGGCCGGTGCAGTTACACTTGCTGAACCCCGAAGCTAATTATTTCCAGAGTGCTGATGTGGTACTGGCAGCAGATTGTGTTGCCTACAGCATAGCTGATTTCCATAACCGCTTTCTGGCAGGTAAAATCCTTGCCATTGCATGTCCTAAACTCGATAGCAATAAAGAATCGTATGTCGAGAAGTTGAAAACCATGATTATACGCTCAGCGATCAACACCCTCACGGTTATTATCATGGAAGTCCCTTGTTGTGGTGGGTTATTGCAATTGGCTGCAAAGGCTGTAGCCGAATCCGGCCGTAAAGTACCGTTGAAACTGGTCGTTATTGGTACCAGGGGAGATGTTTTAAAGGAAGAATGGGTGTGAAAAGACCCCTAACCCCTAAAGGGGAAAAATGAAAAAATAATACAATTAATAACAACGATCACTATTCCCCTTTGGGGTTAGGGGTAACTAATAAACTAAAATAAAATGAACATGTTTTGTTATCAATGTCAGGAAGCATCCAAAGGTTTGGGGTGCGAGGTTAAGGGAGTTTGTGGAAAAACTCCCGAAGTATCAGCGTTACAGGATTTACTTATTTATCAGGTAAAAGGGTTGTCTCATTATACGGAAGCATTACGCACGTTAAATATAGAAAATGAGGCAGCTAATCAGTTTATCTCCGAAAGTCTTTTTATGACCATTACAAATGCGAATTTTGACCATTCTCGCTTTGTATTACAAATACGTGAAGGGTTTAAACTTCGTACCCGGGTAAAGGCAATCTTACTCGAAAACAATGTTGTACTTTCACAATCCGAATTACTTACCTGGTCAGCTATTACGATTGGCGAAATGGAAGACATAGCCCAATATGTGGGTGTTCTCTCCACCGTGAATGAAGATATCCGTTCCCTTAGGGAATTAGTGATCTATGGTTTAAAAGGAATGGCTGCTTACCTGGAACATGCTTCCAACCTTGGATTTTTTGATACTGAGATACATGCCTTTACCCAACGGGCACTGGTGGCAACAACAGATGACAGCTTGACTGTAGATGAACTGACTGCTTTAGTACTTGAAACAGGCAAAGTAGGAGTACAGGTTATGGCCTTGCTCGACAAAGCCAATACCACATCATACGGCAATCCTGAAATAACAAAAGTAAACCTGGGTGTTCGCAACAATCCGGGGATACTGATCAGCGGCCATGATTTAAAAGATATGGAAGAACTGTTGAAACAAACCGAAGGAACAGGAGTAGATGTATACACCCATAGTGAAATGCTACCAGCCAATTACTATCCGGCATTTAAAAAGTATTCCCATTTTGTAGGAAACTATGGTGGTGCCTGGTGGAGTCAGGTTACCGATTTCGAAACATTCAACGGGGTGGTACTGTTTACCACCAATTGCATTGTTCCACCACGCAAGTCGGCAACATACACTGACCGGGTATACACCACAGGTGCTTCCGGCTTTCCAGGATTCAAACACATTGCCGATAGTGTAGATGGATTGCCTAAGGATTTTTCAGGCCTGATTAAGCATGCACTTACATTTTCTTCTCCTACTGAAATTGAAACCGGCGAAATCATTGGAGGATTTGCCCATGCACAGGTTTTTGCCCTGGCCGATAAAGTGGTGGAAGCTGTAAAATCTGGTGCTATCCGTAAGTTCTTTGTAATGGCAGGTTGTGATGGTCGCATGAAAGGTCGTAGCTATTACACTGACTTTGCAACTAAACTTCCTAAGGATACGGTTATCCTGACAGCCGGCTGTGCCAAATACCGGTATAACAAACTGCCCCTGGGTGATATAGGTGGCATTCCCCGCGTGCTGGATGCCGGACAGTGCAACGACAGTTATTCACTGGTAATGATTGCCCTCAAACTGAAGGAAGTATTCGAACTGAATGATATTAATGAACTACCGATTGCCTACAACATTGCTTGGTATGAACAAAAGGCTGTGATTGTCCTGTTGGCGTTGCTATCGTTAGGGGTGAAGAACATTCACCTGGGGCCAACATTGCCGGCTTTCCTTTCGCCAAATGTAGCTAAAGTATTGGTTGATAATTTCGGTATTGCCCCGATAGGCAGTGTGGATGAGGATATGAAATTGTTTTTAAACTAACTTCTTTCTATAATACTTTTCCAAAGTTCCAAACTTTGGAAAAATTAGTCCGATATATAAAAAGCCCTCTTCTCGTAGGGCTTTTTTTATCTTATAAATCATTTAATCCTCTCAATCACATTTCAGACATTCTTCCCGTATACCCTTTTGCCGATGGTACCAGTTCAAAAATCTTCTCCGGTTTCAGCCCAGGTTCGTCACGGTGTGAGACATATACAATGGCAATCTTCTTATCCTGTGCTATTGCATTCACCATATCAATAAATAAGCGGCTATTCGTGTCATCCAGTTCAATAGTCGGCTCATCCAGTATCAGCAGGGGCGGATGTTTTACCATTGCCCTGGCCACCATAACCATGCGTTGTTGCCCGATTGACAAACTATGGAATGACTTGTTCCGGTAGAACGATCCCAGCATATCAATCCAGCTTTTTGCAATGTCCTTTTGCATATCGGTTGGTTTTGTGTACAACCCCACTGAATCCAGCAAGCCGGATATAATCATATTTTCCACAGTGTCGTCTCTGGTAAATTGAAGGATCATGGCAGGGGTAAAGTATCCTATCTGACGTTTTATATCCCAGATTGTTTCTCCGGTCCCTTTCTTTTTACCAAAAAGAATCATGTCTTGCCCGTAACCTTTTGGATTATCACCTGTAATCAGAGACAATAAGGTGCTTTTCCCTGAACCGTTAGGTCCGGCAAGTTGCCAGAATTCCCCTTTTTGAATTGTCCAGTTAATGTTTTCAACTATCTGTTTTTCCAGGTACTTTACCGATACAGAGTTTAGTTGAACCAATGGGTTTATATCGGTATGTCCGCCGTCGTATCCGTCGGGTAGCTTGAACTGATGATGATCCTCTTTCTGTTTTAGCTCTAAAGACATAAAAGTTTCAGCATCCTGTTGGTTTACAATTTTATTGTTTTCATCAATGCTGATTACCTTACCGATGCAGGGCAATATGTCTCGTTTACGGAAAAAAACCTGAATTAATAATGTTGTACCGGCCAATTGGCCCAAAGTTGCTGTAATTGACTCCTGGGTTGCTTTATCAATGTTGCTGTATACATCATCCAAAACCATGTATTGTGGCTTTTGAGCAATTTGATACATTAGCAATGCCTTTTTCTGTTGTCCACTCGACATGGAACCCAAACTTGAGTTCTCGGTTGTCTGAATCAGATAACGATCGTGACGATACTCTTCTTCAATAAACCGGTTAATGGTTATGGTTGAAAATAGCACACCTTTCAATGGATTCAAATCAATATTGTCCAGCAAAAATTTATTTGCCATTATTTGTTCGAGAATGTAGTTTTTATTTGATGTATTCGATAAATAAAGTCCTATGCCGGTTTGTTGTTTCATTTTTTTTAGTTCTTAAACTGAATTTCATTTTTGAATTAAATGATGACTATAAATTTAGTTTCTATATTAAATAAAATCAGCATTCAACTCTGAATGCTGATTTGTAAAATTAAATTCTACTGATTCCTGAATCTCTGATTTTTGAAATACTCAAAAAAAAGATTAACCTTTATAAGGCATCTCAATCCGAACAGTTGTTCCTTTCCCGGTATTCCCTGTAATAAACAATTCACTATCCAGTAAAATGACCCTTTCTTTCATCCCAAGCATTCCAAAGGAGTCCTGCCTGAGCGTATGATTATCATCAAATCCTATTCCATTATCCGTTATTTCCATAATTAATTTGTGTAAATGGACATTCACTTTAATCTTTACGGATGTTGCCTTCGCATGTTTAGCTACATTGGTAAGGGCTTCCTGTAAAATTCGGAATAATGCTACTGATTGCTGAGGAGTAATGTTTAGCTTCAAAATTGTACAGATAAACTGACATGGGATGCGGTGCCTATCCTCAAATTCAAGCACGTAGGATTTTGCTGCTTCTATAAATCCAAGTGAATCGATTATTTCGGGTCGCAGACCTGTCATTATTCTACGGGCTGTTTTTATGGTTTTATCAACCAAACCTGAAAGAGAATCAAATTTACCCAGAATTTCCTCTGAATTAATACACCCGTTTTCTTTTGAAATTTTCTGTTTAAAAAGGCCGATATCAATTTTCAAAGCTACTAAAATTTGTCCAAGATCATCGTGTATTTCACGGGCAATTGCTATTTTTTCTTCTTCCCGTATATTTTGAAGGTGTGAAGCGAAGTTTCTTAATTGCTGTTGTGAATTTTTTAATGCTTCTTCCGCATGCTTTCTTTCGGTAATATCACGTTGAATTCCTAAAAAGCCAATAATTTTATTCCCTTCATCAAAAATAGGCGTAGAGGAACTCTCGATATCAATCAGTGTCCCATCCTTTTTTTTATTGATGATCTCTCCACGAACCTCATTTCCGTTCAATAAATTTTCCCAAAAGAGCTTGTAGACCGATTTGTCTAATACTCCGCTTTTTAAAATGTTAGGAGTAAATTTACCTATAATTTCCTCTTCTGTATAACCATACAAGGATGTAAAAGCCGGATTAATATACGTAAAAAAACCTTGTAAATCTGTAAGAAAAATGGCTTCCCCGGAAGCGTAAATTGCTTTTTTCATTTTTACAAGAACCTCTTCTGCCAGCTTGCGCTCAGTGATGTCTTGTAACATTCCACTGATCTTTACTATTTCACCATTGGTCTGATATGCATGTCCAATTATTCGGACCCATATTTTGTGTTGCTTTGCAGTCATAAGTTCCAGGTCCAGGTCAAAAGGCTTCCCTTTTGTTAAGGCCAGATTCAATGCTTTTGATAATATCTGTCTTGATTCCGGAACATAAGAATTAATTGCCGATTCAAGTGTCGGCTGATACTCCTGTCCGACTTCATGTATATGATAAAGTTCATCCGACCAATACAGCTCTTTATTCAGCGCAGAAATTTCCCACCCTCCAACTTTAGCCAGTTTTCCGGTGTCGCTGAGAAACTGTTTGCTTTTTGATAATTCCGCAGCTTGTTTTTCTTTCTCTTCGATTTGAAACTGAAGTTCTTTGTTGGCAAGGATTATTTCCTGTTCCGCCCTCTTACGTTCTGTAATGTCCTGAACCGTTCCGTAAAGCCCAATGACTTGTTTCTTGTTATCAAACTTTGAACCTCCAAAAGCAATTACATTTCGTATATTCCCATCAGAACGTATTATTTCTAATTCCAATTGGTAAGGATTCCCGTTCTTTTTTGCTTTTTCAATAGCCGTTTGAAGTATTTGCCAACTCTTTGTTGTATAAATCATTGATAGCTCATCAAAAGAAGGTGCCGGAAACGTTGGGTCGATACCTGCTATTTCATAAAGTTCCTCTGTCCAGGTAACTATATCCTCCTCAGTTTTCCAGTTCCATACCCCTAATTGTGCCAGTTTCCTTGCCTTTTGAAGCATTTCCATGCTTTCTTTCAGAGCATCTTTGGCAAGCTTTTGCTGAATTTCAAGTTTGATTTCATAGATTGCTCTTTTAATAGCAGGAACCAGACGCTCCAGTTTATGCTTGAGTACATAATCCGTTGCACCGTTTGTCAGGGCATTAATAGCTGAATCTTCTCCTATTGTGCCTGAAACAAAAATGAATGGTATTGATGGATGTTTTTCTTTAACAAAATTCAGTGCTTCATTCCCGTTGTAACCAGGCATACTGTAATCAGATAAAATGAGGTTTATATTTTCTGTGTCAAGGATATTTATAAACTCTTTTTTATTTTCGGCTAAAAAATACTCATAAGCAATGCCTCCACCATCCATG
>Ga0302209_10001319_pt1 | contig 10781 bp, 14 predicted proteins | sample II_Fen_E3_1_FD_194574 | JGI IMG/M metagenome (GOLD analysis project Ga0302209, IMG submission 194574) | Peat permafrost microbial communities from Stordalen Mire near Abisko, Sweden - II_Fen_E3_1 | ecosystem: Environmental > Terrestrial > Soil > Wetlands > Permafrost | place: Sweden: Abisko...
CTAACTCATTTACTTCTTTAACTGTCAAGTTAACCAATTGTTCTGCAAAAGCTTTCAAATCTGCCATTTTACTTATTTTTTATGAATTTGTTTTTTTTTTATTTAAAATAATTTTTATCTTTCCGACAATGTTTTCAATACACCGTGGATAGTTGAGCCTCCTGATTGAAGTGCTGAAATAACGTTCTTCGCTGGTGATTGCAATAGAGCAATAACATCGGCAATAAGTTCGTTTTTGCTCTTCACGAAGAGTAATGCTTCTAATTGATCTTCTCCAATGTAGAAACTCTCTTCAACATATGCTGCTTTAAGAACTTGTTTCTTTATTTTGCTCTTGCTGGCTTTATTAAAAGCCTGAATAATTTTTGCAGGAGCATTTCCAACATTCGAAAGCAGCAAAGAAGTTTCACCGGTAAGAGAACCGTAAAGTTCACTAAAGTCTACTGATGAGTTGTTCTCAAGTGCTTTTTGAAGCAATGTATTTTTTACAACTACAAGTTTTATATCTTGTTTGAAGCAAGTTCTTCTTAATTCAGTTGTTTTTGCGGCATTTAATCCACCAAAATCAGCTAAATAGAAGTGAGCATACTCTCCTAGAGTTGACTCAAGTTGTTTTATAATAGCGCTTTTATCTTCCTTTTTCATAAACTTTTAATTTTATTCTTCAATTGATTTGGGTTCAATCTTAATACCCGAACTCATTGTGCTTGAAAGATAAATGCTCTTTACATAAGTACCTTTTGCGGCTGTTGGTCTTAATTTCATCAAAGTAGAAACAAATTCTTTGGCATTTTCTGCAAGTTGTTCTTCTGTAAAAGATACTTTTCCTACTGAAGTATGTACAATACCATATTTATCAACTTTAAAGTCGATTTTTCCTTGTTTTACTTCTTTGACTGCTTTTCCTACTTCGTTGGTTACTGTACCACTTTTTGGATTTGGCATTAAACCACGGGGGCCTAATATCCGACCTAATGCACCCAATTTACCCATGATAGCTGGCATTGTGATAATTACATCAACATCTGTCCATCCACCCTTGATTTTTTCGATATATTCGTCTAGACCAACGAAATCTGCTCCGGCTTCTTTAGCCGCTGCTTCCTGGTCGGGAGTACATAATGCAAGAACCTTTACTTGTTTTCCGGTCCCGTTTGGTAACGACACAACGCCGCGTACCATTTGGTTGGCTTTACGTGGGTCAACACCTAAGCGTACATCTATATCCACAGAGGCATCAAATTTTGAATTGGTAATTTCTTTTACCAGTTTGGATGCTTCTTTAAGTGAATAGGCTTTTCCTGCTTCAATTTTTTCTAAAGCTAACCTTTGATTTTTTGTCAGTTTACTCATTTCTAATTGAAGTTTATATTAATTATTAATTGGAAAAGTACCTTTTACAGTAATGCCCATACTTCTAGCTGTACCGGCAACCATTTTCATAGCTGCTTCTATTTTAAAACAATTCAAATCAACCATTTTGTCCGTAGCAATAACTTCTACCTGTTCCCAAGTAATTTCAGCTACTTTTTTACGGTTTGGCTCTGCCGACCCACTTTTTAGTTTGGCTACTTCCAATAATTGGATAGCAACAGGTGGAGTTTTTACAATAAAGTCAAATGATTTGTCTGTATAATAGGTGATGACTGCGGGTAATATTTTGCCCGGTTTGTCTTGGGTTCTGGCATTAAATTGTTTGCAAAACTCCATTATATTGATTCCTTTAGAACCCAATGCCGGGCCTACTGGTGGAGAGGGGTTTGCCGCACCTCCTTTAATCTGTAATTTAATTTGTCCAGCAATCTCTTTAGCCATAATTTTTTAATTTTTGTTGTTAAACTGGAGTGGTCGATTTGTAACGGAATCTACTACTCCTTTTCTACTTGCGTGAATGCTAATTCGAGCGGAGTTTTCCGTCCGAAAATCATAACCATAACTTTGAGTTTTTTCTTCTCGGTATTCACTTCCTCAATCAATCCGCTAAACCCTGTAAAAGGACCAAAGATCACTTTCACATTTTCACCCACAAAGAAAGGCGTTAGCATTTCTTCTTCAGTTTCTTGCAGTTCGTCAACTTTACCCAATATACGATTCACTTCCGAAGGACGAATCGCTGTTGGTATATTGTTGTTTTCACCCAGAAAACCAATTACGTTTGGTGTGTTGCGCAGACGGTGAGAAATTTCTCCAATAAGATGAGCTTCTATCAAAATATATCCCGGCATACAACTACGTTCTTTGGTAATTTTCTTGCCGTTACGAATCTGGTAAACTTTCTCAGTAGGGATTAAAACCTGAGCAACATATTGACCAAGATCGGAATTTTTGATTTCTGCATCAATGTATTCTTTTACCTTGTTCTCTTTTCCACTAATGGCCCGCATTACGTACCACTTAAAATTTGTTGACTCAGACACTTTATTGACCTCCATTGATTAAATTAAGACAGTTGTCCGTAAATAAATTTCATGATATTTTCAAAACCTAAATCCATAAGCCATACTATCAACGCAATAATGATGGAAGCAATCAATACCACTACTGCACTATTAGTAAGTTCTGCCCGTGTAGGCCAGGATACTTTCTGAACCAGTTCTAAATACGCCTCTTTGATATAGTTAATTATCTTCATATATAAATAGAATTTGCACGGGCAGAGAGGCTCGAACTCCCGACACCTGGTTTTGGAGACCAGTGCTCTACCAACTGAGCTACGCCCGTGTATTAAATCGCTCCCATTTCATTGGGAACGATTTTTTCTTACATAAATAACTTTGTTATTAGTCTAGAAGCTCTGTGATCTGACCTGAACCTACTGTACGTCCACCTTCACGGATAGCAAAACGTAAACCAATGTTACAAGCTACAGGATAGATTAGAGTTACGGTAATTTCAAGGTTATCACCTGGCATTACCATTTCAGTTCCTTCTGGAAGTGTGATTTCGCCGGTTACGTCCAAAGTACGAATGTAAAATTGTGGACGGTAACGGTTATGGAATGGAGTGTGACGTCCACCTTCTTCTTTTTTCAGAATATAAACAGATGCTTTAAATGAAGTATGAGGTGTTACTTTTCCCGGATGGGTTACAACCATACCACGTTTAATTTCATCTTTATCGATACCACGAAGCAATAAACCTACGTTATCACCAGCCTGGCCTTCGTCCAAAATCTTACGGAACATTTCTACTCCGGTTACTACTGATTTTTTAGCTTCATGACCTAAACCAATGATTTGAACTTCATCACCTGTTTTGATAATACCTGTTTCAATACGACCTGTAGCAACTGTACCACGACCTGTGATCGAGAATACATCTTCTACTGGCATCAAGAATGGTTTGTCGGTTGCACGTTCTGGCAATTGAATCCAGGTATCTACGGCATCCATTAATTCCATTACTTTATCTTCCCATTTAGGATCTCCGTTTAATGCACCAAGTGCAGAACCACGAATAATTGGGGTGTTGTCGCCATCAAAATCATAGAATGAAAGCAATTCACGCATTTCCATTTCTACTAATTCCAACATTTCTTCATCGTCAACCATATCACATTTGTTCATGAAAACAACGATACGGGGAACGTTTACCTGACGAGCTAACAAAATATGTTCGCGAGTTTGTGGCATTGGACCATCTGTAGCAGCAACTACAATGATAGCACCATCCATTTGAGCAGCTCCCGTAACCATATTCTTAATATAATCGGCATGTCCCGGACAATCTACGTGCGCATAGTGACGTAAAGCTGTCTGATATTCTACGTGAGAAGTGTTAATTGTAATACCACGTTCTTTTTCTTCTGGTGCATTATCGATCGAATCGAAAGAACGCATCTCAGAAAGTCCTTTTTTTGCAAGTACCATGGTAATTGCAGCGGTCAAGGTAGTTTTACCGTGGTCAACGTGACCAATAGTACCTACGTTTACGTGTGGTTTTGACCTGTCAAATTTTTCTTTTGCCATAACTCAAAGATTATTTTTTGTTAGTAATTTAATATGTTTTTATAAAAGCTTACAAAGTTGAGCTGTTGATGAGAATTGAACTCGCGACCTCTTCCTTACCAAGGAAGTGCTCTACCACTGAGCTACAACAGCAATGTGAGCGAAAGACGGGACTCAAACCCGCGACCCTCAGCTTGGAAGGCTAATGCTCTATCAACTGAGCTACTTTCGCATTTTTAAAATTTGAAAACATCAAACTCCGATATCCCTGAATGATCTCTCATTTCCTGAATTTTGGCATTTTACTTTTTCAAATTAGATGTGGGCAGTGAAGGATTCGAACCTCCGAAGTCGAAAGACAGCTGAGTTACAGTCAGCCCCAGTTGGCCACTTTGGTAACTGCCCATTTTCTATTTTGATACCGGTAAACAAAGATCGCTGAGCCTCTTGTCGGATTCGAACCAACGACCCCGAGATTACAAATCACGTGCTCTGGCCAACTGAGCTAAAGAGGCAAAGTGCTATTTCTTAAGGTTTTTACCGTAGAAAAAGCCGTTTAAATACTGCTATTCAAACGGCTTGCAAATGTACGAATATATTTTGGACTACAAAACATTTCCTACAATATTTTAATTTTTAGTGGTTTTTTCTTTATATTTACGCATCTGTTTCTCTACTGCATCGAGAGTTAGGTCCACTGCCTCTTCAAATGTGTCACACGTTTTAGATGCGAAAAAATCAACATTTGGTATCGAAACTTTGATTTCAGCTTCTTTATTTGTTGCTGTTTCGGGTTTTACTACCTTTAAATACACCTCTAATTTCAGTATCTCATCAAAAAACTTTTCTAATTTCAACGATTTCTTATTAATATAAGATTCCAGAGTGGTAGTTGCATCAAAATTGATGGATTGAATCCGTAGTTTCATAATAGCCTCCTTTTTTTATTTTGCCCTTGGATGAGCGTGTTTATATATATTGTGTAATTCTTCAAAACTGGTATGTGTATAAACCTGAGTTGCGGCCAGGCTGCTATGTCCGAGCAAGTCCTTTACAGCATTAATGTCGGCTCCACCATTCAGCAAGCTTGTGGCAAAGGTATGACGGAGCACGTGTGGGCTCCTTTTGTGTAAACTGCTTACTTCCGACATAGATTTGTGTACCAGGTTATACACCATTTTTGGATACATTTTTAATCCTTTTATCCTTAAAAATAAGTATGGCTCCTGTATCTCCACTTCTTTGTTTCGTAACGAAATATAGCGCTCTATATCTTTACTGAGTGAATTATCAAACGGGATAATCCGTTGTTTATTTCTTTTTCCGATAACTCTTAGATTTCCGGCAGTTAAATCAATATCTGTATCCTTTATATTAATAAGCTCCGAAAGACGAATTCCTGTTGAATAAAATACTGTCAATATCAGTTGGTTGCGTATCGGTTCGAAACTTTCTGTTATAAAAGGATCCTCCAATACGTTATTCATTTCACTTTCCTTGAAAAACGCAGGAAGTGGTTTCTTTGTTTTAGGCAGAATTATTTTTAACGTTGGATTCTGGTTTACGTATCCTCGTGTGAGTAAAAAGTGCCAGAATGATTTTAGAGTTGATATCTTACGCGATAAGCTTCGTGCAGATAGGTTTTCATTCATTAGGGCAAGCACCCATTGCTGAATTTGCAGCGAATTTACCGCTAGTGGATCAAGATCTCCAGGGCTTATGTTCAGAAAATTACAAAACTGTGAAAGGTCAGTATGATATGACAAAACAGTATGAGATGAATAATTCTTCTCATACTGTAAATATTGCAGAAATTCGTTTATCATAACCGTATATTCAAATCTGCAACGAATATAGAATAAATAAATCAAGGAAACTAGTATTTCCTCCTATTTTTTACTATTCTTCGCTAAGATTTTTCTTTTGTACGTAAATCGCGTGCATTTTATCGTCGCGTTTTACGATAGAAGGTTTATCAAAACATTGACGACGACGTAATTCTTTTACCACACCTGTTTTTTCAAATTTACGTTTGAATTTCTTCAATGCTCTTTCAATGTTTTCGCCTTCTTTGACTGGGACTACGATCATAATTACTAAGTATTTATTTGAATTTGTATTTGTTTTTATTTGGACTGCAAAGATAGATAATCATTTTGAATTATCCAATATTTTTTTTCTTTTTATTCTAAGAATGAACAATTGCAAGCAATTTATCTTTTTTTTTTAGTTTTCAATGTCTTTCAACATTCCTAATTACAGTCAATTGTAGTCGATTACTTAAATCAGGAGGTGTTCCAATGTCTCAAATTTTCAATGCTGTTTAATATCTGAAAAAATGCCTTTAAAAGATGTATGGCGGTTTATTCTCCCACACCAATTTCTTCATTGCGTTTTTATTTCGATTTTCGGGTTACCCTTCTCTGAAATTGGCTTTCGAAAGTTGGTATTACAGATATCAAGAGTTTCCGCACACTCCTTTGCTGCCAAAGAGTTCCACAAATTTTCCTCTTCCTTCTTAGGTTGTTCTGCTTTTAACTCTGCTTTGCATGCAAAAATAAAGCTTTCCTTCCAGCTAAGGATAAGCGAAAGGCACTTGACCGAACTAAATCCGCAATCCTAAGCCTAAAAGGCTGTAGCACCTGAAAAAGGCTTATCTATTTAAATTAAATACCAAAAGTAATACTTCTTTTCGTAAATAAAGTATGAAGAGTAGACGCGTATTTTCACGGGTTCGGGTTGATACTTCAATAAATACAAAAAGGTGAGATCTTTTAAATCCCACCTGCAAATTCTGTTATTCTCATGCGTAATCAGGTAGGTTAAATCCGATATGACAAGAAAAACGGAAGACTTCTTTTTGTAAACAAGGATAGATTTTCCTTGGTTGGTATAAAAACGGTACAGTCAATACAAAATTACGTATCGGATTTGTCTTGGTTTTGAATTGATCGTTTAGGTTAAATAGACAAATGCTTTTGGTTCACTACACCATTAATTGACTGTACCGTTTATGACAGGTTGTTTTGTTTTTAGGTTGATTTGAATAGCTAAATTACCATTTAAACAACTTTCTCATAATGAAAAATTACATACCGCTACATTCTAGCTGATTTGGTAGGTGGTACTACAACAACAGGCGGATCATCCTTTGATGCGCGTAATATACCGGCAAATGAATTTGCATTAAAGAATCCCAACAGAGTACAGAGTACTTTAAATTTTTGAGAGAATAAATCTTTTTTCACGACGTTGTTTTTTTTTGAATTGTTTGTACTGCAAATAAATACAAAATAAATACAATACCAATGGAAAATGCCTGATTTATTTAATGGACAATGTGAAAAAATGGAAAGTGTAAAATATTGGAATACAGCTGTTTATTTTGGTTCTAAAACAGATTTATATGGACATAGTTAAATTGGGTATAAATAGTGGGAAAATATACTTAAAATTGACGCAGGTAATCAACCAGATTATCAGAATTCTGTAACTGGAACTTTAAACGAAGCCGATATCGATACTTGGTAATGGAATCAAGTTTTACATCCAGAATGGTGGCTATCATCCCTGTGTCGAAGCCTGCTAAAAGCAAACAGCAAATCAATATGTCGCGATTGGAGAGTGTCGGAAAGTTTTTTAGTAAACGGCGTGAAATATCTGTATACTCAAGGTCCATACAGGCAATTAATTCTTCGTGGAAGGTGTTGTTTTGTGCCGGCTGCATTTCCTTCGATTCATTTTTCCAGATACCGGGCCGTTTAATGACGTTTTTTCGATGTTGTTCGATGTTCTGGAGCAGAATGCTTTGTAATTTCAATTGCTTCTCCAGCAAGGTGCTGTTTTCCTTTTCCTTTTCCACCTTGTCTTTCTCTATTTCTACAAATGCCTTTTCTCTTGCAAGCAATTCATTCTGTACCTGAATCTGATTCTTTTTTGTGCTTAACATCAAAAACAAAACCGCAACAACAAAAACACTTAAAACAAACAGGCTGAATAACAGGAATAATCCTCTTTGTTTGCTTTTTATGATCAGTTCCTGATTTTCAATTTGCAGACCCTGGTACTTATATTTTTTATCTAATCCTGCAAAGCTGATGGATAGTTTCCGATCGTTTACCGAGTCTTTTACCTGAGTAATTTTAATCGCAGTGTGCAACGCTTCTTTCAGTTTTCCTTCTTTTTCATAAATGGATAGCCATAGTTTGTAATAGTCGACGGCAAACTCTTGTGGGTCTTTAATCCGTTTCAGCAGAATTTGTGCTGAATCCAATTCTCCGGTTTGAATATAAGCTTTTGCCATCAAATACCATTTATTCCCATCATAAACCCCGATATGGGTCAACGGAGCCTGTCTATAATAATCCAGAGCTTCCCGGAAATTGTTTCGAAGATAATATGCCGATCCTAAGCTTCTGTAAACAGTGGATATCATGAGGGTATCATGGTTTGCTACAGCCATTTTCTTGGCTAAAATGTAATATCGGATAGAGCTGTCGGGCAGTGAGCTATATAAAAAACCATTCCCGAGGTTTATTAAACTGATAATGCTGTTTTGAGTGCTGTTCGAAAGTTGAAACGAATGAAATGACAGCCTGTTATACTGAATCATGCTGTCAAACTGCTTTTGCGATTCATACATTTTAGCTTTCTCAGCATAAATCAATCCCTGCAATTTGTAATTCTCTGTATGTTGCGCAAATGCCTGGGATTTAAGCAAATTATTGGCTTGTTCGTTGGCATTTCCACGGTTCCCGGCAGTACGTGCCTGGAATAACCAGGCAAATCCGGCACGTTCAGGATCTTTTTCGGTATAATAATTTGTGGCTGTTTTGATGATAGAGTCGGACTCTATTTTAATATCGTTTTTATCCAGGGCCTGGCTCATCAAAAGTGCATATAAGGCTTTGTTGGATGGGGTATAAAGTTTACGGGGATTGATATGCTGCAATATTCGTAATGCCGAGTCAGGTGCTGTCTCCATAAGCTGTTCCGCTGTTTTCAACTCGTTTGGTACTGCCGAGCAGCTATATAGGAAAATACCCATAAGGAAGTATAACAGGAAACGGGAATAGGAGTATTTAGACATTAAAATAGATTTGTTGGACAAAAGTACAAATTTATTCTAATATTGTGTAATTTAAGTGCGTAGAATGCAATAAATGCTACATTTTCATATCTTTTGCTTCAGTATGGTCAATGATCAAAGTAACGGGTATTTGCTGTTCCGTCTTCAGCGGTTGTATAAAATCATTGAGCTGTAAGGCGGGGCTAATCGTTGTTGAACCCTGAACGACAACTTGTTGTTTCCAGGGAATTTGTTATCAAGTCCCGTATTCAGGACTCTCTTCTTTTTAATTTGCAAGTTTAATGTCAATCAATTCCTTTATGTCATTGATTATAGTCTCGTCTCTGACTTCCAGTCTTATTCCACGTCCTTCGGCATAAACCCTGGCATTAGTCAGTTCTGCTTTGATCAATTCGGAAATTCGGCTGTTCATGATGGTATCCGTTGCTTTTTGACCGAATACAAATGCTGCCTGGAAAAACCCATCCCGAGGCAACAGATAAACGATCGCCCTTTTCTTGTCTTTTATCCGAAAACTCCATCCATATTTAGCCCCCGGATAATTCCATTCATCCTTTCCGTCAGGATATTTTAAATGTACATACTCCTCAATACTCTTCCACAAACCATAGGTGCCGGCTAATGCCCGGGTCAGGTCGTTAGCTGTTGGAATCATTCCTTTATCCATAAACAGATTTGTATCCATGGTGGTCTGCTTTTGTTCGTAATTTTCTTTTCCCGGCTTATAAGGTCTTAATAATTTTCAGAAACTCCTGCATTCCTTCCGAAGCTCCTTTCTGTATTACCGTAATGTCGTAAGGCAAATGATTCACTTCATGCGGATCGATCAGGTAAATAGGCACTCCGGATCTCACATTGTTAATCAGTCCGGCAGCCGGGTAAACCTGCATGGAAGTACCAATGATCAGGAAGATATCAGCCTGGGTGGTCATATGTTCTGCCTTTACAATTTCAGGCACAGCTTCGCCAAACCATACAATGTGAGGCCTTAGTTGAAAGCCTTTCGGACAGCAATCGCCTAAATTGATATCCGGATGTTTCGGATCTACGTCGAATACTTCTGCTCCGGGACCTGTCGACCGTACTTTCATTAATTCACCGTGGAGATGCACTACATTGGTACTCCCGGCGCGTTCGTGCAGGTTATCTACATTTTGGGTGACAATTTGAACATCAAAATCTTTCTCTAGTCGTGCCAGTGCGTAGTGTCCTTCGTTTGGTTTGCTGTCCAGCAATTGTCTGCGTCGTTGGTTATAAAAGTCCAATACTAAGGCAGGATTTCTCCGCCATCCTTCTGGAGTAGCTACATCGTCGATTTCATATTTTTCCCAAAGTCCTCCTGAATCCCGAAAAGTACTAATGCCACTTTCAGCACTCATACCTGCACCAGATAATACGATAATTTTTTTCATGATAATTTTTCTGTTTAGTCACTGCAAAGATATAAATTTCTAACTTATTCATACCCTTTTTCTTGCTGATTCTGCATACTGAATTTCTTCAAAATAAATTAAAATAATGATTCCGTAATATATTTCCTGTGATATTTGTCCGGTGGAGCTTTGCACTCATTTCACTTCCTGTATATCTCAAAAAAACAGTCACCTAGGAAAATCAGGTATATTATCCCTCCGATAGACATGCTTTTCCGTTTCGTCCCCCAAACTGCTATTTCTACACTTGCTTCGTCCCCTTTTTTGCTCATCAGACAAGTTTTGAAGCCTCCCCGTTTCCTCCGCCTTTCG
>Ga0302209_10001335_pt1 | contig 10706 bp, 6 predicted proteins | sample II_Fen_E3_1_FD_194574 | JGI IMG/M metagenome (GOLD analysis project Ga0302209, IMG submission 194574) | Peat permafrost microbial communities from Stordalen Mire near Abisko, Sweden - II_Fen_E3_1 | ecosystem: Environmental > Terrestrial > Soil > Wetlands > Permafrost | place: Sweden: Abisko...
TTTCGGTTATTCCGATTGCACTTTTTATCTGGGCAATACTTTTACTACTAAACCTCTTTATGACGAAACCACTCGATCAGGCTTACAATGTAGAAAAGTATAAGGTGTTATTAACGAAAACGTATCAAGAAATACTGATGAGCGAAATTGAAGCCAACTTACAATCGTATAGCAGAAACAAGAAGATAACTGAAAAAAGCAATAAAAATTATATAAGAGCCGTCAAGTTAATTACTATTGCACTCTTGTTTTCCATAGTATTGATTTTTACAAACCAATTTTTTAAAATAGAAAAAGTACCTACAAGATTTCTCGTTGTAAATATAAAAGAAACTATTAAATATAATTCTGTAAACGAACGTATTAAGGAATTACCTACAGCGTCTCTAAAGGTTCTAAAACATGATAAAACAGGTGAATCATGTAACTATTTTCAAAAGTTTTATTTTTAAATCAAACAAAACTAATAAATACAATGATATTAAAGTTGCTGTTTTTGATCATTAAGCGCAATATAAATATTCAGATGAAGTAATATGATTATAATTTACGATAAAGGCAAATTTTAGTTAGTCCGTTATGAAAAGAGCTTTTAATAAAATAAAAAATTTCTTTAAAGTTTTTGGGCCAGGGGTGATTACCGGAGCTGCTGATGACGATCCCTCAGGAATCGCTACATATACTCAGACAGGGGCGAAATTCGGCTATGGTCAACTATGGACTGTGATAGTTATGCTACCGCTTATGACAGCTATTCAAGAAGCCTGCGCACGGATTGGTGCTGTAAACGGGCATGGTTTAGCAGCCGTAATTAAAGCTAATTATAGCAAAAAGGTTCTATATGCGGCTGTATTACTTGTAGTTGTCGCCAATACAATTAATATCGGCGCAGATATTGGTGCTATCGCGGCTGCTGCACAACTGCTTATTCATATCAATTTTGTCATTCTTACGTTAGGTTTTACAGCTTTGATTTTAGTTCTGGAAATTTTCACCACCTACCGGGTTTATTCACGTATTTTAAAATGGTTGGCCCTGGCTTTATTAGCCTATCCGATTACGGTCTTTATGGTTCACCAACCCTGGTCGACGATTATTTCAGCAACCTTTTTACCGCATGTGGAATTAAATTTTGAGTTTTTCTTCATAATTACAGGTATCTTGGGTACAACAATATCTCCTTATATGTTTTTCTGGCAAACCTCGCAAGAAGTGGAAGAGGAAAAAGCCCAACATTTGATGAGCCGTTATGGAAAGCCAAATATTGGACTAAAGTTTATCAAAAATCTTCGGATTGATAATTTTGTGGGCATGATATTTTCTGAAATCGCAACATGGTCAATCATTGTGGTGGCAGCTACAGTTCTACATCAGAATGGTATAACGAATGTTGCATCTGCTGCCGATGCTGCCAAGGCGCTGGAGCCACTTGTTCAGACTTTCCCTAATGCCGGTTTATTATCCAAACTGATTTTTGCAGTCGGCATCATTGGTCTTGGGTTATTAGGTATTCCTATATTGTCCGGTTCAGCATCGTATGCTTTATCAGAAGCCTTTAATATGAAACAAGGACTTAACCTTAAATTAAAAAAAGCTCATGGTTTTTATGGAGTAATTACAATTGCCACGCTTATTGGTTTGATGATTAATTTTATAGGCATTGACCCTATTAAGGCACTGGTTTTTACTGCCGTTTTCAATGGTGTTGCTGCTGTGCCGTTAATATTTCTGATTGCCAGGATTGCCCGTAATAAGAAAATTATGGGTGAATACCGCAGTGGATGGTTGTCAAATACAGTGGTTTGGATTACATTCGTCGTTATGCTGGCATCTGCAGTTGCAATGTTTTACACATTATCCAAAGGATAAAGTTCACTTAATTTTGTTGGAGGATGTTGTTTTTTTATACAGATGTTCAAAGCATCTGAATTTTTTTTAACGACTTAAATAATAAGATAATACATAATGCTGATTAAAAATTAAGAAATAATTTTAGTTTACGCCGCAAACTAAAAACAGGTATGTCTGTTTATTAATTCTATACTCACAATCTAAAACTGCAAGTGTAACCAATTACAACTGCATGTATAACCAATAAAGATACTAATTATATTCCCTTAAATTTGAACAGCTCATCATGACAGAAAAAATAAATGTTCGCAAACCTGTTTATAGTTTTTTACCGGCAGATATAGAGGGATTTGATTCTCTTGCCGAACTGGCTCTGGATTTACGTTGGTCGTGGGATCATTCGGCTGACGAAGTATGGCGGCAGCTTGATTCTGCTCTGTGGGATAACACCCATAGCCCGTGGATTGTATTACAGACAGTATCGGTTGATCGATTTCAGAAATTAATGTCTGACTCTGCTTTTAAAGGAAAAGTAGATGAACTATTACGAAATAAAGAACAAGCTGGTATTGCTCCGGCATGGTTTCAACAAAACCACCCTGATTCTTCCCTAACATGTGTAGCTTATTTTAGCCTGGAATTCATGTTAAGTGAAGCACTGCCTATTTATTCAGGCGGGTTGGGGAATGTAGCCGGTGACCAGCTTAAGACTGCCAGTGATTTGGGAGTCCCGGTAGTTGGGATCGGCTTATTGTACCAACAGGGTTATTTCCGTCAGGAGATTGACGAGAATGGAGCACAGCAGGCTCTTTTCCCCTATAATGACCCCGGACAATTACCCATTACCCCTATGCGGCAACCCAATGGAGAATGGTTACGACTGGAAATTACTTTTCCCGGGTATTCTATATGGCTTCGCGTCTGGCAAGTGCAGGTTGGGAGAATCAAACTTTACCTGTTAGACACAAACGATGCTGCAAATTTTCCTATTCACCGGGCAATAACCGGTGAATTGTATGGTGGCGGTACAGAACTCAGGCTTAAACAGGAATTGGTGCTTGGAATAGGAGGGTGGCGTTTGCTTCAGGCACTTGACATTCATCCTCAGGTTTGTCACCTGAATGAAGGGCATGCTGCATTTGCCATTCTGGAACGTGCTTATAGTTTCATGATGGATACAGGTCAATCATTTGAAGCTGCTCTGGCTACTACCCGAAGCGGCAATCTCTTTACCACGCACACTGCCGTAGCTGCAGGCTTCGATTGTTTTCCACCCTCGTTGATCAGGCAATACCTGGGAGAATATGCCGAACAAAAATTGGGTATATCCATCCAGCAATTGTTAGCCTTAGGGCGTGATAATTCATCCAACGAATCAGAAAGTTTCAATATGGCTTACCTGGCAATTCACGGAAGTGGCGCCGTCAATGCGGTCAGCCGTCTTCATGGAGAAGTCAGCCGTCACATCTTTGAACCGTTGTTTCCCAAATGGCCAACGGGTGAAGTTCCTGTTGGATATATCACGAATGGTGTACATATGCCAACCTGGGATTCCAAGGAAGCTGACGAAATATGGACGGAATGCTGCGGTAAGGACCGATGGTTGGGAACGAATAAAACACTTGAACAGGATATTCGCCGTGTTTCCGATGAAAGACTCTGGGAAATGCGTCTCAATGCAAATAAAGCACTTATCAAATTTGCCGGCGATCAACTATCCCGGCAATTGATAGGTTCGGGCCATACGCTCGAAACTGTGGAACAAGCAAGGCATTTATTCGATCCCAATGTATTAACGTTGGGGTTTGCAAGACGCTTTGCAACCTATAAACGCCCTAATCTATTACTTCATGATCCGGATCGTTTACTACGGTTATTGACCAATCCTGCATGTCCGGTTCAATTGATCATTTCCGGTAAAGCGCACCCTGCCGATCAGGAAGGACAGGATTTAATTAAAGAATGGATTCATTTTATCCGTCAAAGCAATTCGCGTCCACCTGTTATCTTTCTGAGTGATTATGATATGCAGATTTCAGAGAATCTGGTTCAGGGGGTTGATGTATGGATCAATACGCCACGCCGTCCCTGGGAAGCCAGTGGAACCAGTGGAATGAAAGTTCTGGTAAATGGAGGTATTAACCTTTCAGAACTGGATGGTTGGTGGGCAGAAGGGTATAACCCCGAAGTAGGTTGGGCAATAGGAGATGGAAATGAGCATGGCGATGATGATACATGGGACGCAATAGAAGCGGAACAGCTTTATACATTGCTTGAACAAAAGGTCGTTCCTGAATTTTATAACCGAAATAAGAGTGGTATGCCAACTGCCTGGTTGTCGCGTATGAGGGAAAGCATGGCACAGCTGACTCCACAATTCTCTGCTGACAGGACCGTGCGGGAATATACCGAACTACATTATCTGCCTGCAGCAAAAGCCTATTTAGAACGTGCTGCCAATAATGGCGAAAAAGGAAAACAGCTCTCTGACATTATACACTTTCTTGAACAAAAATGGGATTTTATCCGTTTTGGAGAAGTAAAGGTTGTAACGACAGAAAATCAACATAATTTTGAAGTCCCGGTTTATTTAAATGAAGTAAATCCGGATAATGTGCAGGTGGAGTTATTTTCAAATGAAATAAATGGTGAAGCTCAGATAGTTCAGGACATGAAGCGTGGCGCTAATTTAGAAGGAGAATCTAATGCCTATCTGTATAGTGGCTATGTATCGACACATCGTTTGGCTTTTGACTTTACGGCAAGGGCAATACCTGTTATTCCTACGGTTTCTGTACCTCTTGAAATTTCAAAAATTACATGGCAACATTAATAGAAGAATGTATTTAATTCAAAGTATATAACACGGATATCAACGTTCTGATTTTATTTTTTATAAATCAATAAAACACTCTAAATATGGATTCTTTAAAACCAAAAATTGTAATTGTAGGAGCCGGAAAAGTAGGAAGTACATTTGCATTTTCTCTTATGATAAGCGGTTTAGCCCGCGAAATTGTATTAATTGACAAGAATGAATCGCTGGCAATTGGCGAATGTATGGATTTGAATCATGGGCTGAGCTTTGCCAATCCCACCAGAATTTATGCCGCCGGGTATGAAGGTTGTGCTGATGCTGACATAGTCGTTATTACAGCCGGTGCAAACCAAAAGCCCGATCAAACCCGTACCGATCTGGTGAAAACCAATGTGGCTATTTTTAAAGACATTATACCTGCTATTGCGAAATACACTCAAGATGCCATTCTGTTGGTTGTCACGAATCCTGTAGACATTCTTACGTATGTTACGCTTAAATTATCAGGCCTGCCTTCAAATAGGGTAATAGGCTCAGGAACGGTACTTGATACTGCCCGGCTAAAATATATGATCAGCGATTATGCTAAAGTGGATACCCGTAATATTCATGCGTATATTATCGGGGAACATGGTGATACGGAACTTCCTGTGTGGAGTAATGCCACCATCGGCGGAATGGATATAGCGACTTATTGCTCTGATTATGCAAAACTGGGTAATGCCAAAAATGACTTGAAAGAACTGTTTCTGAAAGTAAAGAACTCTGCCTATGAGATTATCAAGTTAAAAGGTGCTACCAACTATTCCATTGCCATGACTCTGGTGAAAATAACCAAATCGATTATCCGGAATGAAAATTCAATCTTACCGGTATCTACTCTTATCACAGATTATTACGGCATTAGTGATGTATGTATCAGTATCCCATCCATTGTAAACATAAATGGGGTGGAACAATATGTAAAACTGGACCTCTCGGCAGAAGAAGAGCAATTGTTTAGGCATTCAGCCGATACCCTGAAGAAGTTTATACAGACTATCGATTTGGGATAGTAGCACAATAGCTTCACCATAGCTTATCTATTAATAGCTGACTATCAAATTAATATGCTTTTCAGTGAAGTGTTGAGAAGCTTCAAAGATTCATATAGATTGAGAAATAGGTTATCAGGAGACTGAAATGACTATACATTTTGCTGATCAATAAACTATCAACCAGTAAAATGAAATCCGGTAATGTGTGAATTCTGTAATTCTTTCCGGTAATTGTGTAACTGTAAAGCCGAATAATTTGCACAATTTTGTGACGTGGAAATTACTTCACCATTTATTAAATAATAATATGAACACTACTGGACTAAAAGGAAACTGGGACGAACAGAAAGGCAAACTAAAACAGAAATTTGCCCAGTTAACCGATGATGATTTATTGTTTGCTGAAGGGAAAAAAGATGAAATGCTTGGAAGACTTCAGATCAAACTGGGAAAGACGAAAGAGGATCTGTTTAAAATTTTATCTGATCTCTAATCGGACTTATATTTGCTTTTTAGTGACGGCTTTGCTTAAATTAATTATTCAAAATCATTAGTGAAGCCGTTGCTGAAATTAAGCACTAACAACTATCTTACGCCTGCATATTTTTAAATATGTCAGGTTTTTTTGTGATGAATACTCCCTGCAACTGTTTGCCCTTAAGGACAAAAGTATCTTTGGAAATAAGCAATTCCTAGCTTGCTGGAAATAAGATAAACCGAAAAAGAGGCTCAATCAGAATGGACAGCCGCTTTTTCGGTTCATAATGTCTGATTATACCTTATCCATTTTTTTGATCTGTTTCAGGTTCTTACGTCTGGCCATTTTTAGCCTGATAGTATAATCTAACTGATATAAAGCCGGGACAAACATCAGGGTAAGGAAAGTTGCAAAGCTCAATCCAAAAATGATAGACCATGCCAGAGGTCCCCAAAACGCAACATTATCACCACCAAAGTAAATATGTGGATTTAAGTGGGTAAACAGGGTTGTAAAATTGATATTCATTCCTACGGCCAATGGCACCAGTCCCAACATGGTTGCCGTTGCTGTAAGGATAACCGGAGTAATACGGGTCTTGCCTCCTTCTATGATGGCACGACGCGTTGGCATGCCTTCTTTTTTCTTAGTATCAATAAACTCGACAATCAGGATCCCGTTTCGGACGACAATTCCTCCTAAAGCAACAATTCCCAGTCCGGTCATCATGATCACCAGATTCATATGAAAGAGCATGACTCCAAGCAGAACACCAATAATGCTGAAAATAACCTCGCTCAAAATAATCAACGATTTACTTACCGAACCAAACTGTGTGATCAGGATAAAGAAAATAGCTCCAAGCGCAATAATCATGGCCTTCATCAGGAAAGTGGCTGTTTCTGCCTGATCTTCCTGTTCTCCTGTCAGTTTTATGTTGGTTCCTTCATGAAGCTGGAACTTCAAAGCTTCGCGATTAATCACCGGAACAATATCGTTGGCAGAATAACCCGACAGCACATTCGAATAGACTGTAATAATTCGCTTTTGATTCAGGCGTTTAATACCTGCGTACGAAGAAGTATAATCGATCCTGGCCACAGTCGACAAGGGAATACTTCGTAATTGGCCGGAATTATCCCTGTAGGTAATCTCCAGGTTTACCAGAGCGTTGATATTATCGCGGGTAACCTTATCGTATCGAAGCATAATCGGGTATTCATCTTCATCTTGTTTTAGTTTCGAAACTTCTTTTCCATAAAGCGCTGTTCTTATTTCAAGACCTATCTGTCCTGTTGAAAGACCTAGCCGTTGTGCCCTGTCACGGTCAATCTGTATCATGATCTCAGGGGAATTCATCTCAAAATCAGTTTTTAAATTTTCTATTCCGGAAATATGCAATGACTCAAGATGCTCTTTGAAAGCAAAGGCATCAGTCACCAGATTTGTCAGGTTTTCACTGGTAATCTCAATATTAATTGCTTTACCCGTTGGGGGACCATTCCTGTTTTTATCTACTGTAATTTCTGCTCCGGGAATATCTGCCACTTCTTTTCGGATAATGTCCATGTATCTGGTCGTTGTAATTCCGGTGGTACGTTGTTTCCTCTCCACAAAATTAATGGATACTTTCCCCCGGTTGAAGGGGTTGCCCGTTGATGTAAATCCTTCTTCTTCAGCTCCTATCGTGACATTTGAAATGATAGATTCTATATCCGGATTATGTCTGCCAAGTGCTTTGTATACCCGTTGTTCTGCTATGTTTGTGATACTGTCGGTTACATTCTGATGCGTACCGCCCGGCATTTTTATGTAGACATAGATATTGTTCGGGTCATTATTAGGGAAAAACAGTACCGTAGGTTTTACGATTCCTGCAATGAACATGGTTACAAAGAAAAGAGTAATCATTCCACCTAGTATTAAAATTGGACGTGAACCAATAAGAATGATTCCAAGTTGTCGCTCGTAAACAGCTATGAAATACGGCCATACTTTTTCCTGGAAGATTTTAATTGCTTCTTTTAGGAGGAAATGATAAAATAATAAGAGTAACACGGCAAACAACAGCAGATTGGCAATGCCATATACTCTGGTCAGGTAAAACAATCCGGCAAAAGCAAGCATGATATACATGCCTGTTTTAATCCTTTTCCAACCAATCCCTTCCTGTTCTTTTTCGTCATATTCATTTTTCATAAATGAAACCGCAAACACGGGGTTAAATATGTACGCCACAAAGAGTGAGGCAAACAAGGTTATAATAAGTGTTACCGGCAGATAATGCATAAACTGACCTACTATACCCGGCCAAAATACTAATGGAAAGAAAGGTGCCAGGGTTGTCAGTGTCCCTGATAAAATGGGCCTGAATACCTCGCCTGCTGCTTTCTTTGCTGCTATGGTAATATCCGGATTTAGGCGGTGCAGGCGATGAGTATTTTCAATGACCACTATGGCATCGTCCACCACAATTCCAAGTGCAAAAATAAAGGCGAACATCACCATCATGTTCATGGTATACCCTAATCCGGGCAATATCAGGTAAGCCACAAATATGGAAAGAGGAACGGAAAGCCCCACAAAAAATGCATTGGTGAAACCCATAAAGAACATTAATACAATGGTTACCAAAATGAACCCAATAATGATTGTATTGTTGAGTTCTTCCAGGGTATTGCGGGTGAAACGGCTTTGGTCACCGGTAATGGTTACATTCATTCCCTTTGGAAACTCATGGCCTATCAGTTCTTTTTCAACAATTTCCTTAATCTGATCGGATGCATCCAGTAGGTTGGCGCCACTCTTTTTAACTACGTTCAGTGTAATTACATTTTTACCATCCAGACGGGCAAAACTTTCCTGTTCCTTGTGGCTGTCTTCCACATCCGCAATATCGGTCAGTTTTACAAAAGCACCACTGGAAGCATGAACTACAATGTTTCTTAGTGTTTCTACGTCTGCAAATTGACCCTTTATACGAACGGTATTCCGAACTCCATTGTTGGTGAGCGATCCTCCTGAGATGGTCATATTCTCCATTGCAACTGCACGTTCTATATCCCCAAAAGTTACTTTGGCAACCTGCATTTTGAAGATGTCGGCATTAATCTGAATTTCACGATCGAGGGCACCCACAATGTCAACACGTGTAATCTCTTTCAGGCTTTCTATTTTATCCTGTGCTATTTTAGCGTAATGCTTCAGTTTGTCCAAATCATAATTCCCTGAAATGTTGAGGTACATAACCGGCATTTCTGAAATGTCAATATCCATGATATCAGGTTGAGTCGGCAGGTCGGTGGGCAGGTCGCTCTTTGATTTGTCAACGGCATCCCGAACACGCTGTTTGGCTGTTTCGATGGAGAGATCAGGATCAAACTCTACCACAATGGACGAAAAATCAGGTACTGAATTGCTGGTTATCTTTTTTACATCTGCTATTGATTTCAGTTGTTTTTCAATAGGTCGGGTTACCAGGTTTTCAATATCTTCCGGTGAAGTTCCCGGGTAGGCTGTATTCACAACAATATAGGGGATGATTACCTGCGGAAACTGCTCTTTAGGAATAAAATAGTAATTCATCATCCCCAGCAATGTTATCAGGATGGCAAGCACATACACACTTGTCCGGTTTTCAATGGCCCAGCTTGTTGCGAAAAATTCTTTAAACTTATTTTCTTTCGACATGATTGGCTGTTTTTGAGTAATTAGAAAACTATATTTTGGCCTGAATTTAAATTCTGATAACCGGCAGTAATGATTCTATCTCCTTTGGCTAGTCCTTTCAGGATCTCAATCACTCCGTCGTAATCTTTTCCTGTGTTAATCATTCTTTTATCAGCAATCCAGTCTTTTCCTTTTTGTTTGGCGACATAAATGAAATTCCCTTCCTTATCTTTTTGAACCAGGTTTACCGGTAAACAGAAAGCCTTGTTGTTGAAGTAATCTTTAATTTTAATATAAGCAATCATATTTGCCCTGAGTTCAACAGCTTTGGAAGAAATCTTGCATTCTATCTTAAATGTACGGTTGGTCGGATCGATATACCTGCCGGCGAAGTTTAGTTTTGTTTCAATATCTTTGCCTATATCAGGAAAGCTCACGAATGCTGAATTGCCATCATGAATACGTGTAGCATAAGCCTCGGAAACATCCGCTGTAATTTTAGCAATGTTCATGTTGATAACCCGAATGGTGGAAGCCGGTACTCCGGGTGATGCCATTTGTCCAACACGCAATGGCACACTTTCCACGGTTCCTGTGATGGGGGATAGAATTTTAGCCAGTTTTAATTGTTCCCTCATAGTTCCTAACCTTTGTTCCAGGGATTCTTTGCTTGTTTTTGCCTGTAGATATTGCACTTCGCTGCCAATTTTCTTATTCCAAAGGGCGCTTTGTTTTTCGTACAGGCTATTGGCGAGTTCTAGCTGTGTTTTTACTTCTTCGAGCGATTGTTTCAAAACCTTATCGTCGATCAAAGCCAGTATCTGTCCTTTATTCACATGTGATCCTTCTTTTA
>Ga0302209_10001347_pt1 | contig 10666 bp, 8 predicted proteins | sample II_Fen_E3_1_FD_194574 | JGI IMG/M metagenome (GOLD analysis project Ga0302209, IMG submission 194574) | Peat permafrost microbial communities from Stordalen Mire near Abisko, Sweden - II_Fen_E3_1 | ecosystem: Environmental > Terrestrial > Soil > Wetlands > Permafrost | place: Sweden: Abisko...
GAACTGGAATTGATCCAGATTGTCGATGAAATATACCGCCGGTTGAAAATCAATGTTGTTGTAAAGATCAACAACCGCAAGATACTTTCTGGGATTGCTGAAATTATAGGGGAAGCTGAGAAGATAACCGACATTACTGTTGCCATTGATAAAATGGATAAAATAGGCCTCGAAAAGGTGAACGAAGAGATTGCTTCGAAAGGAATATCGCAGGAAGCCATCGATAAACTTCAACCAATATTGAGACTCAGCGGAACGAATGCTGAGAAATTGGTACAGCTTAAGACTGTGTTGGCTGATTCTGAAGTTGGTTTGAAAGGTGTCTCAGAACTTGAAACGATCTTCAGTTTGTGCGAAACCATGAATGTGGAAACCACCATAGAGCTTGACCTGACACTGGCACGCGGATTAAATTATTATACCGGGGCAATCTTTGAAGTGAAAGCTCTCGATGTTGAAATGGGAAGCATTACAGGAGGTGGCCGCTACGATAACCTGACAGGTGTCTTTGGTATGGAAGGTGTTTCGGGTGTGGGAATATCCTTTGGTGCCGACCGCATCTACGATGTGTTGAATCAGCTGGATCTATATCCTGAAACATCGATGGAACAAACGAAAATTCTATTTGTAAGCTTTGGTGAAAAGGAATTGATGTATTCGTTGCCCTGGCTAAGTAGTCTGAGAACAAAAGGAATCAATGCGGAAATATATCCTGAACCTGCTAAAATGAAGAAACAAATGAGCTATGCCGATAACAAAAAAATTCCTTTTGTAGCTATTGTTGGTGAAACCGAAATGAATGTAGGAAAAGTAATGTTGAAGAATATGAATTCAGGAGAACAAAGTCTGGCATCATTGGACGAGGTAATCGAAATGCTTCTCAATTAATTGAAATTGTTAGATATAAAAACCCTGAATTTCTTATGACATTCAGGGTTTTATGTTTTAGACTACAGGATATAACTTATGTCAGCAATATAATGATAAATTAATATGCCGGCGACAATGAGCTGGGAAACTGTTCCGAGAATAAAAATAGCAAATGAACCTATTGCCTGTTGAATGGCTTGATAGCTATCTTTTCCTGAAAAAAGTTCTCCTATAAAAGCCCCTGAAATTGCCCCTGCGATGACTCCCAATGGTCCGAAATACATTCCGGTAAACATTCCAAACAAACTTCCAAACACACCTTTCTTACTTCCTCCAAATTTTCGGGTTCCCCAGTCTGGTATCAGGTAGTCGAGTCCCTGTACTATTATGACCAATATACCCCATTTTATAAAAAAATGTACCGAAAATTCGGCAATGGAAGTATATTGAAGTATCACGATTCCAAGGTAACAAAGCAGGGTGCCTGGCATTTTGGATATTAAACAGCCTAGCAGACCAATTGTCAAAAATATTCCTGCTAAGATGATGATGAAAGTATCCATGGTTGTTGATATCAAGTTGCTTAGTTGTGCGGAATGATATGGTTAGCGCATGCAAATATAATTCAAAAAATAACATTTGAAGGTCAATACTGGAAAAACCATGAAAATAAGTATAAGTAAACAGAAATTTATGGAATAAACTGACCTGCATTAACTGAAAAACTCTGCAATCTGAGAAAATACCTTATTAAACCCGTTGTCAACTGAATCCGGATCAATCATTCCACCAACAGGAAATGGATTCTCGTGGGTGTAGGGAAATGAAAAATCCATCTGTGTAATCTGATTTGTGGCACAGGCTGTTCCCATGGCCTCCGGAATCCCATGATATTGCATTACTTTATCGTTTACGAGTGAAATTCCTTTTAACCTGACACCTAACCGGGTAAAAAACTGTTCCCTTTCCGACTGATCCCTGTCAACAGAAATCATGCTGTTAAATGATTTGAATATGGTATCTTTTGCAGAGTCAGTTTCTGCTGAATGAATAAAATGATTCAGGTAGTAATCATACAGCATTTGGAAAGCTTTATTATCCATAATGCTTCGTGACTTTCCAGCCATAGAACTGAAAATACCTCCACCACATAATAGAAATAATTTTATTTCGGAGAATAAATTTAGTGGATTTGCCAACAGGGTGATTTCAGCCAGGAATGCACCAATAGAATAGGCGAAAATGTCCGGCCGGGTGTTTCTCTGAAACAAAGGATGATTCCCAAGTTTGATTTGTTTAAAAAGAAAGCTGAGATCCTGAATGCTTTGTCTCCCGGAACTGTAGAAACGGTAAGGCTTTTCGCAAATCCTGTCGCTAAACGCAACATTGGCAAAGCTCAATGACCTGTCTTCACCGTTGCATTGCCTCCGTAAGTCCATGACAGGTTTTAATGCCCTTGGATTGGTCCAACTCAGCGGAGAACGGTTCATGTGAAAAGCAATCGGAAAGAGTATGACCGGTTTCCCTGTCGTGGAACATAGGTATTCAGCCCAGGTAAGGTATTTATTCCAGAACCGTTCATTCAGCCCATGGAGTAATAAGATAGCTTTATCCGCTTTTTTGACTCCGCAAGGCATAAAAACAGGATATATAAACGAAGAGTTTTCTACTATCTTTTCATCAAATGAGTCTTTGACAATGTTCCCGCTTTCTTCGGGTCTGTAAATGCTTTGGAATGAGCAGTAACGAATGTCAATATTGGATTCAATAAGATGCGTGTCAACTCCAAACTGGAATTGAGCGTTGAGTTCCTGGTAACGCTGGGAGTATTTCATTTTGTAAAAATAAATGGATTACAATAACAAAGATAACTTACGAAAATATATTTTGCAATTTTATGGGCAGTTTACTCACTCAATGGGACTAATGTGCTAATTATGGGACGGAAAATCAAATTATGGGGTTAATTTAAACCTCCGGGACTAAAAGTTGTTTTTTACTTTGGACAGAATAATATACTTTTGTACTCAATCCCCTCACTTAGAATAGAAATATGAATACAAAAATTCCTTCATATTTGTACGATAAAGCAAATATCAACCGGTTGATAATCTTCACGGCTATCTTTGCTCTCCTGTTTATTAATATCTTTCAGCCCTTTGGGTCGCGTGGGTGGTATCCTTATATTTCAGATTTTAAATACTTCTTTTTCTCCAGCTTAATTATCTTAATGGGTATGCTGGTAGTCGTCATCAGCCGGCTGTTAATGCTTTGGTTCGTAAAAAAACATTCCATCACGTATGTGCAATATATGTTGTGGGTGCTGGGTGAAATATTAGCCATGTCTCTGTTTTATTCCCTGTTTACGAAGTTTATTCCGGAGGAAGGAATGAACCGTGATTTTACAGAGATATTTCATAAGACAACAATAAATACAAGCCTGGTTCTTTTATTGCCCTATGCTATCCTGTGGCTTTATTTCTCGTGGCGCGATAAAAACAATTTGTTACAGCAGATGGCAACTTCCGATCAGACTATTGTGGCGCAACGTAAGAACTTAATAGCCTTCCCGGATGAAAAAGGTGAACTTCGCATCACCATTATGCTTGAAAATTTGTTATATATTGATTCCTCCGATAATTATGTAACCATACATTATCTGAATAAGTCTAAATTGTCGCATTTCCTGATACGTAATTCATTAAAATGGATGGATCAGAATCTCACGAAAGATAGTCAGTTGGTACGATGCCATAGAGGCTTTATTGTTAATCTGGATAAAGTGAAAGTGCTCCGTAAAGACAAGGGGGGTATTGTGATGGAGTTGGATGCTGTCAATACTCCCGATATACCGGTGTCGAACACCTATTATGAAAGTGTTATGTCTAAATTCTCCTATTATTCAAAGTGAAAATCTCTGAATTTCAAATTAAATAAATAGCTTTCTGTGACTTAAGGATTCACAAAGCTCAACTAGATTATTTCTTTCGAAATCTGTATAAACTTTTTTATCATGGAATTGTTAAACTTGTTTGACCAAAGACCATACAAAATTGGAATTGCCCTCAGTGGAGGCGGAGTGAAAGGATTATGTCATGCCGGAGTGCTGAAAGCCCTCGAAGAGCTTGGAATTAAGCCGGATATTATTTCGGGTGTAAGTGCCGGGGCTCTGGTAGGAGCATTGTATTCCGATGGATATACCCCTGATGAAATTGCAGTCTGTTTCGAAGAGATAAATTTCAGGACCATGACCAGGATCAGGCTTCCGGATGGTGGATTCTTTAAGACGGATATATTCCAGAAATTCCTTACGAATAAACTTCGTGCTAAAACTTTTGAAGAATTATCAATCCCCTTACGGGTAGTGGCTACCGATCTGGATAAAGGACGTAGCGTGACTTTTAAAAGTGGAAAATTGATTGATCCAATCGTTGCCTCCTGCAGTGTTCCTGTTTTATTTAGCCCTAAGTTGATTAATGGCGTTCATTATGTCGATGGGGGAGTACTAAAGAATTTCCCGGTGTCAACCATTCGTAAGGATTGCGAGAAGGTTATTGGAATTAACGCAAGCCCATTGGTTGCGGACGGATATAAACAAAGTATCATCAATGTTGCGATGCGCTCCTATAACTTCATGTTTAAGGCGAACATACTCCATGATAAAGACCTTTGTGACTTGCTAATTGAACCCATCGATATGGGAAATTACGATACTTTTGATATTGATAAAGGACGTGAGATTTTCGAATTGGGGTATCGGAGTGCTAAGCAAATGCTTTCAGTTAAACTGGATAATAATCTGGTTTTAACAGGCAAAATTTAATTCAATACACCTCAAAATGGGTCAAAATGGTTTTTTTTGATTACTTTTGCGGCGATATAATAACAATAATAAAGAAAACATATGTTTCCAGTATCAGATCGTTTGGCAGCACTTTCTCCTTCAGAGACGCTTGCCATGTCACAAAAAAGTAATGAGCTTAAAGCTCAGGGTTTCGATGTAATTAATCTCAGTGTAGGTGAACCAGACTTCAACACCCCCGACCATATTAAAGAGGCAGCAAAAAAAGCTGTAGATAATAACTTTTCATTCTATTCCCCTGTACCGGGTTTCCCCGGACTGCGGACTGCCATCTGTGCTAAACTGAAAGCCGAAAATGGATTGGATTATAAGCCCGAACAGATTGTTTGTTCCAACGGTGCCAAACAATCCGTTTGTAATGTGCTGTTGGCAGTTGTAGGGAAGGGTGATGAAGTCATTATCCCGGCACCTTATTGGGTAAGTTATCCTGAAATGGTGAAATTGGCTGATGGAACCTCTGTATTCGTTTCAGCAGGCATTGACCAGGATTTTAAGATCACTGCCGCACAATTGGAAGAAACAATTACTCCTGCTACAAAAGCCATCATACTTTGTTCACCTTCCAATCCTACCGGAAGCGTTTACACAAAAGCAGAACTGAAAGAACTGGCCGATGTGCTGGCTAAATATCCAAAAATCATTATTCTTTCCGACGAAATTTACGAACACATCAATTACCTGGGTTCTCACGAAAGTATTGCCCAATTTGATAATGTACGCGATCGGGTGGTATTGATCAATGGCGTTTCAAAAGGATATGCCATGACAGGTTGGCGCATTGGCTGGATTGCAGCACCACAGTGGGTAGCTTCTGCCTGCAACACCTTGCAAGGACAATATACTTCGGGACCGAATTCGGTAGCTCAAAAGGCTGCGGAAGCTGCTTATACCGGTGATCAAAGCTGCGTGGAGACTATGCGTGTCGCTTTCGAACGTCGTAAGAAGTTGGTTGTTGAATTGGCAAGGCAAATTCCGGGTTTAAAAGTAAACGATCCCCAGGGAGCATTCTATATTTTCCCCGATTGCAGTGCTTATTTTGGTAAATCTATCGACGGCAAAGAAATTAAAGATTCCGGTGACCTTGCCATGTATCTTCTTGAACAGGGACATGTGGCGTGCGTGGGTGGCGGTGCTTTTGGGGCTCCCGATTGCGTGCGCTTTTCGTATGCTACTTCCGACGAGAACCTGGTGAAAGCATTTGGCTGGATTAAAGAAGCATTGGCCAAACTGAACTAACAGTCTGTTTTATAAAAAAAGAGGTGTTGAATTAATTTTCAACACCTCTTTTTTTTGTTCGTGGATGCTTTAATCTAAAATTGATTTTTATTTTGTTAGTATTTATAAATGTTTACAAAGATAAGTTTGGCATTCACTATTTTTGTTGGAAAATAGTATCATTGAAATAATCTAAACATTTACCAACATGAAAACTAACCTGAACAAATTCAATGTATTAATGGTCCTGGTAGTTGTTGCCACGACATTAAGCTCTCAGAACCTGACTATTGGAAACTTTACGGACTTAGAAGTCCGTAATAATGTGATTTATGTTGCCGGTCAAAGTGGAATTGCCGCATTAAATCCGGACATGACTGTTCTTTGGGAAAGAACGCTTCCGGAAGCCTCTATTCGCCTTTTAGACCTTAAAGATAAGAATATTGCGTTTAGTAGTTATGTTTACGAAGGGAAGGAAGGCAAGCTTTTCAGTAGCTTCAGCTCACTTTGGGATAAACAGACTTTCACCAATAATACTGTTGGAATGTTGGACTTGAAAGGAAACCTGAATTGGTCAACAAGTCTGGGAGGTAATTCAAAATTGTCAGGACCTGCTATTGGGAATGGCATTGTTGCTGTTTCAAGCAACGATTCGCTATATACATTCGAGTTGGAAACTGGCGCCTTGAAAATGAAAACTATAAACAGTGCGAAGTTCCTGATGGGAAAGAACATCAAAGACCATGCAACTCCAAATAAACCATTGATTATGCCGGATGCGATTTATTCCACGGCTCCGTTTAAATTATCCAAAATTGATTACAGCGGTAAAATCCTGAAAGATAAAAATATGTATGGTTTATTTGCACCACTTCCGATTCTTACCACGGAGCCTATTGTGTTTGATAATAAGATATTTATTTCAAATGCACCTACCGGTAAGAAGGGTCAGAAAGATGGTGTGGCACGGCTGTTTTGTATAAAAGAAAACCTGGATAAAGACTGGGATGAATATGTTGACATGAAAGGCCAATCGGGTGCGAGTTCGTTGATTCATAATAGCAATGCCATTATTGTTGCTACTAACTTTGATGTGATGGCTTTTAATTCGAAAGGAAAGGAATTATGGGAAATGAATAAGAAAATAGGTCTGCCTTTATTAAGAGGAGTCCGCTATTCTAATTCGGATATGGGAGTCAAAACTTCCAGCGGTAATTTCCTTTGTGCTGATGATGAAAATGTATATCTGGCCAGCGGGGAAAAAGTAAATAAGGTGTTTAAAAACAATATCATGGTGATTGATGCTGTGAAGGGCAAATTTGTAAAGAATATCGATATCCCTGATGTTATTGTAGATATGCATATGACAGACAAAGACCTCGTGGTCATTACAGAAGCAAATAAAGTTTTAGTCATCAATAAATAGAATCGGGTAAAAATACGCATTGATTGGAAATAAAATAAAAAAGGAATGTTGGAATTCATTTATTTAATAAGTGAATTTTAACTTTCCTTTTTTATTTATTTTTATAGATAGTTTTTATATTCAAATCAAGTAATTATCTTTGCAGCATATAAATATTAAATCATCTAAAGAAACCCTTATGAAAAAAATGATTTTCTCTCTATTAGCTGTCCTTCTGGCTGGTGGCTATTCTTCATCTGTCAGAGCACAGAATGATATTTCAAATATATTTAAAGCCGGGGTTACTGATATGAATAAAGTTGCTGAAGGTTATTTGAATCCTGCCGGAAAAAGTTTTGCAGTCGGTTTAGGTTCAAATTGGTATAATACCGCTGCTGTACATAAGACCTGGGGATTCGACCTCACTTTTGGTGTTGGTGTTGTTCAGGCGCCTGCTGCCGATCAAATGTTTAGCCTGACAGGATTGACCAATCTGAAACCGAACGATCCGAATATTACTCAGGCTCCTTCATTTACAGGATCAGGAGATGGTGTCTTGTTAAACTTAATGCAACCTCAAACTATAGATGGTAATCCTAATCCGCTTTATCCGGGTAAAATAACTTCTTTTACGACTCCGAAAGGCGTTTCTAAGTATGTCCCGACTGCCAGCATTCAATTAACCATTGGATTGCCATTCATTAATGATTTATCCATCCGCCTTGTTCCAACCGTAAAGGTGAGTGGCTATGAAGCTTCCATATGGGGTGTAGGAATTAAGCACAATATAAAACAATGGATTCCAGTGGTTAAGGATCTTCCTTTCGATGCTGCTTTGTTATTGGCTTATTCAAGATTCGATATGAACTATGCTTTTCCCGATTCTTCTCGAATAACTCCGGATAATTTGGTCAGTGGTGGGTCGTCATCCTATGTACAGGATCCTGATGTTGCATCAAGAGACTATTCAAAACAAGGGATGAAAGTGAGTGCTGCTTCTAAAACTGTCAATCTTATTTTTTCCAAAAAAATAGCTTTCATAACTCCTTTCATCGGTTTTGGTGTAACACAATCCAATTTTGAATTGAACATGGTTGGAAATTATCCTACTTTAGGGGAGCCTGTTCAATCGGGAACAAGTTATAAAATGCAAATCAAGAATATCGCAAATCCAATTAATTTGACTCCTCCTAGCGAAACGATGACCAATTTAACTCTCGGACTACGTTTGAAGTTGGCAATTTTCACTCTTCATGCACAATATGCTTTCCAGAAATATCCGGTAGCTTCTGCTGGCTTTGGAATCACAATGCGATAATTGAAATAATTAGAACCTAAAAAAACATGAACCCTTGAAAAAAGGGTTCATGTTTTTTTTTTGTTTTGTAACGAATACTGGAAGCAATCTGATCTTAAGCCAACTGTTTATACCTGTAATCTTTAGTTTGCGATTACTTCAGGTAACTACCTCTTTGAATTCATGCTTATCCGGTATAAATGCGGAGGGGAGTTTCCCGGTTTGTTTTTTGAAAGCTTTGTAAAAACTGGTCCGGTTGTTAAATCCACATTCATACGCCACTGTTTCGATGGTCAGGTTCTTTTTATGAAAATCATTTAATATATAAATCGCCGTTTTTATCCGGAGTGAATTAATATAGTCCGGAAATGAACTGTTTAATTTGCTGTTTAAGATCATGGAAAGAATGCAAGGCAATACGTTAAGCTCTTTTGCCATTTCGGGTAGGGTGTATTCCATTCTTAAGTAAGGTTTCTCCGTTTCCATCAGGTTCTGTATTCTGAAACAGATTTGTTCTGACTTTTCATCATTTATTTTGATAGTTGCATATTTTGTTATGTTTGTATAACTTATTGTGAGTGAGGATTCGGATTCCTTAATGAACTGGAGGGTATGTGATTGCCTGTAGAAAATATAGATAAAAAGAATCTGCCCAAAAACAGGCATGTAAACGGTTATCAATTGGAGCCTGGAAGATACCAGAAGCATTAATAAAGCGGGAGACAGCAGAGCCAACATTACCCATAATAATTCCTTGATTTTAGGTTCGGATATTTTCAGGGCATACTCTTTCCGTAACAAATAGATCGTTGAAGCTACAGAATACGAGTAGCTAATCAGGTTGCATAAAATTACTGTTCCGGTAGTCCTGCCATGTTCATCAACGGTCATGATTTCCTGCGCCCAATAGGGATGGATTATGCAGTATACTATGAAAAGAATGTATAGAATTGAGGGGATAAATAATTTCCATGGGATGTTACCTGTCTCCTTTTTGGTCAATTGTATACTTTTGATAAATAATATCAGGTATGCACCCCAGGATAGGTTTAAAAGCATAGCAACATGATTCAGCAGGACAGACCCTTTCCCAATATACAGGCAGATAGTATTCAGTATTGCCATGCAGGTTGAAAAAAACAACAATCCTAACCAAAAACAGGATGGATGCTTTACTGACTTCAGCCAGCTTAAAATAGTGATCAGGATTAAATTTAAAATAGTTGTAGCTGAGAGGATAATTGCTATTCTTTCGATCATAGCTAACCGATTTAATTACTTACTGAATGAATCCTTTCTATCCTTTATTTTTTTGTATTTGAATCTCATGGAATTTTTCCGTTGCAAACATCCTCAAACTTTGCATCTTTCCGAATTGATTTTAAACTAACTCCAAATTGCGACATGTAAAACATGTTACCTGTAACAAATAAGTATTATTATTTGTTCAATTATGATTTCAACTGAAGGTACTATTTTCTTCTTTCTTTTGAAGCGAGTTGCCTGTAAAAGGTGCAGGATAATTCCGGTATATTTTTAGGATTGGACACATCCCTGATTTTCGTAATTTCAGTGTTTTGAACTTTTGCTACAAAAAAAAGGTGGTTCTATTTCTGTCAATAATAGCAAAAAAAACAGAACTTAATGTCAAATATATTACGTTATTCATGTTTTTAAAATAATGAATACAACTTTGTTGAGTTAATATGTAATAAAAAAACAGAAACAGAACTTAATAAAAGTAAATGTAAGTTGTCAGTAAGTGGCTTAGTTCTTAAAATAATCACTTTGTAGAATTGAAAAAATAGAATAAATCCATCCGAATGTAGTAATAAATACAATGACTTGTAGTAATCTCCATCAGGTATGAAAATCTGTTTGTTTTTTTGCAGTATGTAATTTCAACCCAATCACGTAACAATTAAATTTTAAAGAAATGGATATCAGACATTACGTTTCAATTTGATGATTTTAATTAATCCAGCTAACTGAGAAAAGGATCTTTTCCCAACATATT
>Ga0302209_10001353_pt1 | contig 10639 bp, 13 predicted proteins | sample II_Fen_E3_1_FD_194574 | JGI IMG/M metagenome (GOLD analysis project Ga0302209, IMG submission 194574) | Peat permafrost microbial communities from Stordalen Mire near Abisko, Sweden - II_Fen_E3_1 | ecosystem: Environmental > Terrestrial > Soil > Wetlands > Permafrost | place: Sweden: Abisko...
GGAGACTATTGATAACGCTATTTCTGCATATGATCCCGAGACTGTGGTACTGGTGGGGCACAGCCTGGGTTGCCCAACGATAGCACAATGGGCTGCGCATTCCCACAAAAAGATAAAGGGGGCTTTACTGGTTGCACCGCCTGATATAGAATCCTTCCAGGAAAAACTACACGTTGCATTGTTCCGGCAGCTCCCAACGGATAAAATCAATTTCCCGACTATTGTTGTTGCCAGTACCAATGACCACTAGGATAAAGACCAGAAGGCCGGGTTTTATGCCGCCAACTGGGGAAGCCAGCTTCTGAATATAGGTGATGCCGGGCATATCAATGACTTGTCAGGATTCGGGAAATGGGAGCAAGGGCTGGAAATACTGCATTCGCTTGAGTAAGCAAAGAGCGTTGAGTAAAGAGCGATGAACTTTAGGCAATGAACACAGAACACAAAACGCAAAACACAGAACAGATTTAATATTCAGACAATAAGAGGGCTTGAATAGCAATATTGGTTTTGTCGGCACCATGTTTGAGAATGCAATCCTTAATCCGTTTCCGGAACTTCCAGCAGGTCATTTGATTTAAACCCAACTGATCGGAATATTCATACGAGGAGATATCCTTCCCTTCCACACAGACCGTGTACGCAATATAGAATGCTTTATTGATTGGAAATTTACAGTTATGAAACAGGGTATGGGCAGTAGCCGATTCTTCTGTTTTACAACGGGTGCATCGGCGTGATCCAGTGGATTTGCCTTCGCAATAATTGTCGTGTCCACATTTACGACATATAAATCCATTTTCCCACTTTACTTCTGCAATGAAATTCAACGTTTTATTGCTATCCTTAAATAACTCTTCGGCAAACTCTCTCTTTATTTGTTTCTTCAGTAACATGTTTTTCTCAGTTGATGGGATGAAATTAGGTTGCAAAAGTAATAAAAACATTTCAATCGGTGATATGAGAATAACTTAATCGGTGATATTAATATAATTTAATTGGTGATATTAATATAATTTAAGTAGTGATACTATTGTAATTTAAAATAGAATAATTATCTTTGCCGCATAATTCAACTGAATCAACCATTCAATTCCTGTTTTATGAAAATAAAAATTATAATCCCCGTACTGGTGTTGTTCCTGATAACAGCCGCAACTCTTGCAGCTCAACGTAAAATCGAAGTTAATTCGAAAACAGTTAGCACTATGCTTCAAAAAGATCCTAAATTGATCGTGCTGGATGTACGTACCCCGGAAGAGTATAAGGATGGGCACATACCGGGAGCCATCAACCTGGATATCCGTCAGGCAGATACTTTTAATAAATTGGATAAGCTTAACCGGAATGCCAAATACATTGTGTATTGTCGAACCAACCACCGTAGCGGAATGGCGGTAGACCATATGATGCAAAGCGGGTTTAAAAATGTGTATCAAATGATGGATGGATTCCCGGGCTGGGAGGCTAATAAGTTGGTCGTTCAGAAATAATCAATAAGCTCTAGTACATTATTAAAAAGAAAGATATTAAAGATATGGAAAAGATTGTAATAATAGGCGGGGTTGCTGCCGGTGCAACTGCCGCAGCCAAAGTCAGACGGATATCACCAAGTGCTGAAATTACGATGCTCGAATCAGGGCCTGACATTTCATTCGCCAATTGCGGATTACCGTATTTTATAGGAGGAGACATTAAAAGCCGGTCGAAACTGATATTGCAGAGCCCGGAAAGTTTCAAAGATCAATATGATGTAAATGTGCATATAAATACCAAAGTAACTGCCATTGATAGAACCGGGCATCAGATTCAAACCACAAATGCTATAAGCGGCGTTCAAGAAACATTTGAATATACCAAACTTATCCTGGCGCAAGGCGGACGTCCTATCACCCCAACATTGCCGGGAGCAGATTATGATCATGTTTTCACGCTTTGGACATTGGAAGATATGGATAAAATTTCCAGTTACCTAGAGGAGAAGAAGCCCAAAACTGCTGTTGTAGTCGGGGGTGGATTTATTGGGTTGGAAATGGTGGAAGCCTTGGTAAAAAGGGGTTTGAAAGTAAATGTAGTGGAAATGATGCCTCATGTGATGGCCATTATGGAAGCTGAAACTGCCGGGTTTATTGAAACGGAATTATTGTCATACGGCGTTGGGATACATACAAGTGCAGGTGTTACTGAAATAACACACAAAGCTGTGAAGCTGAATAACGGTAAATTTATTGAGGCAGACATGGTGTTGCTTTCCATAGGAGTTCGACCGACTTTACAACTAGCTAAAGAAGCCGGACTAGAATTGGGTGAGGCAGGTGGTTTGCTTGTAAACTCTCAGTTGCAAACAAGCGACCCTGATATTTTTGCAGCGGGCGATATGGTTGAAATTGAACACCGGGTGAACGGGAAAAAAGTACGTATTCCCCTTGCAGGACCAGCAAACCGTCAGGGAAGAATTGCAGCTGAAAATGTTTTAGGTGGCCATCATGTCTATCAGGGAGCTTTGGGTACTTCTATTGTTCGTGTATTTGAAGCAGTGGCCGGAACAACAGGTTTGTCATTGAAACAAGCACGGGCATTGGGGATTGAAGCAGATGCCGTCGTGGTTCACAAAGAACATCACACGTCGTACTATCCGGGTGCCGAAACAGTTACCACCCTGTTGGTTTATGATCGAAAAACTGCTGTCATTCTGGGTGGACAAACCGCCGGATACAAGGGTGCCGACAAACGGCTGGATATTATTGCTACTGCAACTGCAGCGAAACTTACCATTCACGATATTGCCGATATTGATTTTGCCTATTCACCTCCGATCGGAACAGCTAATGATGCCATTAATATGGCTGCCTACACCGCTGAGAACAAAATGTCAGGTTTTAGCCCTTCTGTGACAGCTTCGGAGCTTGACAGTCTTGTAGAAGGGAAGAATCCTGTCTTTGTGGATGTTCGTGATGTTTTTGCTTTCGAAAAGAGTAATATCCATGGAGCAATTCATATACCTTTGGAATTACTCTTGCAGAAAATAAATTCCATACCGACAGATCGTCCGGTTATTATTTATGACGAAATGGGTAAAAAAGGACATCAGGCACTTCGTACTCTTTTGGGAGCAGGCTTTATTGATGTTACCAATATATCGGGTGGGCATACTTCATTGCAACGTTATGCACGTGCTGTTGGATTTAAAAATATAAAAATTGAGTTGTTGACTATTGAATCAAAATCGATTAATAGGGAAGTCGAAAATGAAGACCCAATAGCAACCGAACATGAAGTAGATTTTAATTTACCGATAGTTGTTGATGTACGTTCTGTGGAGGAATTCAGATCCGGTGCATATCCGGATGCTGTCAATATTCCGTTGGACGAATTAGTGAGTCGCTATGAAGAATTAGGAAATAACGGAGCCAGGGAAATCACTGTTTATTGCGCTTCGGGTGCTCGCTCGGCTTACGCACAAAGAACTTTGATGCAAATAGGATATGAAAATGTCAAAAACGGAGGCGGACTGGCCTCCATGATGGCTGGTTATAATGCAAAACCTGCAAAGTCTGCATCGGCTTCCACTATAACCTCAAATGAACCATTGATAGTAGATGTACGAACACCACAAGAATTTACCGGTGGCGCATATCCGGGTGCAATCAATATTCCACTTGATGAAATTCAAAAGCATCTGAGTAAATTTGGAAGTCCATCCAGAGAAATCATAGTTTATTGTGCTTCAGGCGCACGATCGGCATATGCACAGCGAATTTTACAACAACTGGGTTTTACGAATGTAAAAAATGGTGGAGGTATTATGCAAATGATGTCAAAGAGATAAAATTTTTTAGTTCTTGAATTTATTATTGAAAAAAAAATAAGACAATAATGTTAGCAGCCATAAAAAAAATACTGGGCATTCGTCCCAAGGCAAACTTCCCTGAATTAGTAGCAGAAGGTGCAATTATTTTGGATGTTCGTACTAAAGGTGAATATGGAACAGGCCATATCAGGGGATCAGTCAATATCCCTGTTGAACAACTGAGCAGCAACCTGCACAAATTAAAAGATAAGAAAAGACCCATCATTACCTGTTGTGCTTCTGGCATGAGAAGTGCATCTGCAAAAGGTATTCTTGCTTCGAATGGTTTTATCAACGTGCATAATGGTGGCAGTTGGCAAAGTCTGAATTCTAAATTGGGGTAATTAATACTCTAAAGGTATGGAGACATTTTTGATTAAAGACATTACTCGTAAAATTTCAGGTTCAAAAATTATAATTTGAGCAGAATGTTCATTAGTTGCAGTTTTGTATGCACGCCTGCTTGCTGATACTTTACCTCTCCGTTTTTAAATATCATTAAAGTAGGGACACTCTGAATATGATACCGCGTGGCTATTGCCTGATTTTGATCGATATCAATTTTTATGACCTTGACTTTTTTACCAAGTTCATTGGCTAGCTGTTTTAAAATGGGTGACTGTACTTTACAGGGGCCGCACCACAGGGCATGAAAATCAACGATGACCGGGCGGTTCTCGTTGACTAGTGTATCAAAATTTGCTTTCATAGGTAGCTATTTTAAAACTAGGCTAAATATATTTAGAAACCATATAAACTGCTACAACCAGTAAAAAAACAGCAAACACTTTTTTGAATATTGCCGAAGGAAGTTTTATCCCCAGTTTAGAACCGAAAAAGGCTCCGACTAAAATACCAAGAGCAATTAGCCCCGCATATAGGATATTTAAATGCCCGTTGTTGGCGTAGATAATCACACTTGGCAAACCTACCGGTAATTGCAAAGCTGCCAATGAAGTGGCTGCAGCCGCTTTGGGGTTATAATGAAAAATACCGATAAGCAAAGGTACAATAACAATTCCTCCGCCTTTGCCAAAAAGTCCGGCAAAAATTCCGGCACCAATGCCCATTATAAGATACATCCATAAAGGTCTTGAAACTATTTTATATTCAACTGTTTTTGGTTTGTTTTTTTTTCTGAGATATGAAAAGAGATCGAAATAGCTTAATGCAATATACAGCAGAATCCCGGCATATAACTTAGCTAACAGGCTCTCGCTGATATTCACAGCTAAGTCACCTCCAACAAATGAGCCCAAAAATAATCCTAACGCAATCCATAAAGATTCCCGGACTTTAATGAGTCCCGCTTTGTAATAGGAGATAACGCCTAAAATTCCTACCGGTAACAACATGGCAGCTAGTGATGTGGCATTCGCATCGAGAATATCCATGCCAAAAAAGACAATCAGTGAAGGAACCAACACAATACCTCCACCAATACCGAATAAACCGGATAAGATACCTACGACAATTCCGAAAATTAATAAACCTATTTCTATCATTGGTCGTTTTTTTTAGTGATAAGTTGAAGATGTTTCCTGTTTTTATTAGCTTAAGTTCTTTCTGAATTTTCGAGAGTCAATTCTTTCCCTACAATTTCAGCTGCCAAAGCTACGCAGCGTGTGCAAGGACGAAATTTATAATAGTCTTCATTTCGCTCCGCCGATTCAGGACTTTGCAGCTTCTGTTTAAGCTTGAGTAAATCAGCACAGATATACGACCCCATAATCGATTTGAATTCGTTTGCAGTTCGTTGAACGACCTTATAGTTGGTGTTTTTGCTAACCTTATCTTTAGTGTTGATGAAAGGATATTGTAATCCAAGCACTAAAAACATGCCAGACACTGCACCGCATACCTCTCTTAGCCGTCCCATGCCACCACCAAACGAAGTCGCAAGTTTAGCTGCTGTTTCCTGCTCAATTCCGTACAGGTCGGAATATGCCATAAAAACAGCCTGTGAGCAATTATATCCTTCTTCGAAAAAGATAATTGCCTGTTTTGTCCTTTTTTCTAATTCGTCTTTGTTCATGCCTCTCTTTTTGATGATCGATCGTGTTTTTAGTTCTGATTCTTGGCTTGTGTTCTTAGCCGTTAATACATTAAATATATAAAGGTCAGACTGATAATGGCAATAAAGAACCAGAGTGTTACACCTAAAACAAACGGTTTTATTCCTACCATTTTAAGTGCTGAACGCGACAGGCCTGCCCCAATAAAGAAAAGTGTTAGTGTTAAACATTGTTTGGCAACAGATACAATCCCATGTGTCAGGACAGTTGGGATATGCAGGTAGGTGTTTAATACCATGGCTACGATAAAAAATAAGATAAACCAGGGAATAAATACCTTATCACCTTTTGATTTAAAATAGAATGAAGTGAATATAGACAGGGGAATAATCCATAAAGCACGGGTCAATTTTACGGTAGTAGCCACTTTTAAAGCTTCTTCACCAAAAGTAGCACCTGCACCGACCACCGAGCTTGTATCATGAATGGCAATGGCTGCCCACAATCCAAACTGATGTTGAGAGAGATGTAACCAATGACCTAATACCGGAAATAAAAACAAGGCAATTGCATTCAATACAAATATGGTAGCCAGTGAAATTGACATTTCACTATCCTTTGCTTTGGCAATAGGACCCACTGCCGCTATGGCACTTCCACCGCATATAGCTGTACCCGAAGCAATCAGATAAGCTGATACGTTCGGAATCCTAAGCCATTTGCCAAGCATAATGCCTACCAGCATAACGCTTACCACTGAAAATAAGGTGAAAAGCATTCCGTCAGAACCCGCTTTGACCGAATCGAGTAAATTCATGCCAAACCCCAATCCTACAACAGAAACCTGAAGCAAGTATTTGGACATTTTCTTATTGAATGTAGGGAAAGGAGTCCCAAGTGTGAGGGCAAAAACCAGCCCGAGCAATAATGCAAATGGTGGTGAAACAATTGGGGTTAAACAAAATACAGCTGCAACGACATATATGATTTTTTTTATTGGGATATTGTTTGAAAATGGGGTTTTTGCTTGTTGCTCTTTGTCGTTCATTGTTCCTTGTTTTAGTATGATTTCCTTATTTGTTGAGGCTGCAAAGGTAATCAGGATTTAAATAGCAAAGAAATAGTTATTTGTAATGCTTTATTACTTCAGGTTATAGTGTTGGGCAAATTTCATGAACAAGTCTGGCAGAGTTTCTGCCTCACCATGTGATTGTATAAAATGAAAATTCCGTTCTATGGTAAGCCCATTCACATCTATAATAGTAACTTCTTTGTTCTTAAGTTCTTTTAAAATGGAATATATGGAAAGAAAAGCCATACAATTTGAATGTAATAAATATGATTTTATACTTTCGGTACTTCCTAATTGCATTTCTGTTTGAAGTTGAGAAATTTTAATATTCAACGGCTTTAATGCATGTGCAATCACTTCCAATGTTCCCGAACCGGGTTCTCTCAACAATAGTGATGTTTCCAATAATTCATCCAGTTGAATTATCTCTTTTTTAGCTGCCGGATGATGGCTGTTTGCCACCAGTACTATTTCGTCTTTAATGAATTCGGTATATTTAAAAGAAGCATTTTTGGATTGTCCTTCAATAATTCCAAAGTCAATATCTTTATTTTGCAAAGCCAGTTCAATTTGCTCGGTGTTGTTAATCACTAACGTAACCTTTATGTCGGCAAACTTTTTATGAAAAGCAGCTAATACAGGTGGCAATACATATTGAGCTATTGTGGTACTTGCTCCAATCCGCAGTTTGCCTTTGTGTCTTAGATTCAGAGCATTTAAATCAAATTCCAGATTGCTGTAAACAGTAAACAGTTGGTTGGTATATTGCAGTAAGGTTTCACCGGCTTCCGTCAGGTTTATTTTAGTTCCGTTGCGGTCAAACAACTTTATTTTAAAGTAATTCTCTATTTCCTGAATATGCCTGGATACTGCCGGTTGAGTAATGCAAAGCTCATCTGCTGCCTTCGTGAAGTTAAGGCGTTTGGCAACTGTATGAAACACTTTTAAGCGAAAATCAAACATGGTTTGTGAAGTTATTTCTGAATTACTTTTGATCGTGAATTCTCTGCAATGGCTGACATTAAGAAATCAGGAGCTGCACAAGGTTTCCAATTATCTTTACCTACGAAAGCCAATTCTGTTTCGGCTTCATTGATCAATTCGTTTTGATCGTTATAAAGTTTATATTCAAACCATATTCGTACACCTTTAATATTTTTCAATGTTGTTATAACAGTGAGTTGTTCGTCATAGCGAGTCACTTTTATAAACTTGAAATTCATACGAATTACTGGACACATAACGCCTGCATCTTCCACTGAATTATAAGGAACCCCAATACTGCGAAACAACTCCCAACGAGCTGCTTCGTAATATTTTGCATAATTTGCGTGATGCATAGTTCCCATTTTATCCGTATCAGGATAGGTCACTCTAAATTTGTACTCGTGCACAATCATATAGCCTGCTGATTAGTTATGACTGCAAACATGTCCATCTTCATGCCCATCGGAATGAGCCGCACAATTTGTTCCGCTATCTTGTACTTTCCCCGCTAAGTATTGTTGTACAAGTTCCGTCACATCGCCCTGGCAATTACGAATAACATTAACACCGTGTGCATTTAACTTGTTTACTGCACCATCACCAATGCCACCTGCTAACATGATCTTTATTCCATCGTTTTCAAATGCTTCGGCTATATTCGACTTGCAACCACATCCTTGTGGTGAATCCATTTTTTCATTGGAGATAACCTGATTTTGATCTGAGACTGTGTAAATACGATAGAATTCACAATGCCCGAAATGTGCATCAATTTGGTTGTTTTCTTTTGTTGGTACTGCAATTTTCATTTTCATTTTGTTTTTATAATCGTTTTGCAATCAATATAAATTGCTCGTAGTTAGTTGCTCTTTCGTCAATTATCCGGGTTATGACATTGTATACTTTTACTAATTTCACATCAAATCCTGCTTGAACGAATTGTTTAGATAAAATGGTTGTATCAAATCCACAATATGGTATGGGTTCAAAGCGGTGGAACGAACCATCTTCAGTTGCCAAATCGCCCACAACCACCCATGCACCGGGTTTGGTAATGGTTGCTAGATGTTGTAAGGTCTTCTCTACATCTGAGAGATGATGAAATGCCATAGCCGAGAATACCAGATCAATATCTTGATTTTTGTAATCAAATACTTCTCCATGCAGTATTTCTACTTTACTGCCGTTGTGTAGTTTCTGTTTTAATACTTCAAGCATGGATTCAGAGGTGTCTACCATAACCACTTTACTTACCAATGGCTCAATATTAAGACCGACTAAACCTGTACCTGCACCAATTTCCACTGCTTTCCAGCTTGATTGTGGATTGATATGGAACAGCATTTCATTCAAAAATTTAGTGGTCATGTCTATTTTGTCAGGACTATCCCAATTAGCTGCTTTTGCAACAAAAGTATCTTTCATTTTTAATCGTTTAAATTTATGATTTTTGTTTGCCTAAAATTATTTGTCATGCTTTATTTATTGGCGTTAATTCCTCAGAACAAAAGGTTTTGCAGTCTTTACAGCGGACATGATTTTCCAGGCCACCTATCAGTTTAAAACATCGGTTACACCGGAACCATTGTTTTTCAAACTGCACATTTCCACCTTCTATTACAATCATTTTACCTTCCACGAGTGCCTGTGCAATGGTTTTACGAGCATTTTCGTAAATGCGCGTCATTGTAGGACGTGAAACGTTCATCTGCACGGCTGCCTGCTCTTGGTTCATGCCTTCGTAATCGAGCAACCTGATTGCCTCATATTCATCATATAATAACGAAACAGAGCTTAATAGGTGGCGTGGAATGCCAAAGGGCTTAAATCCCTGCATTAAAGGGGGATTACATATTTTTCGGTCTTGTTTTGGACGTGGCATTTTAATTTTTGTGTGATTTGAAAGTACAAAGATAGAAATAGTTTTGAACATAAGTTCATTATTAAAGATGTTATTTTACGATGTTCTGTTATTTATTAGGGTGAGGGGTTTAAGAACTAAAAAGTATTAATTGCTTTTAAACATTCTCTTTAAATTTGAAAAATGATAAATAAACATTTTCGTTTCTTTAAGCCCTTTTACTCCTTTTAACGTGATAAACAAAGTATAATAACTAATTTCTGCCCCCATTTTTCGACCAAATTCAATAAAAAACAAAAATAATAGCCTGAAAATTTGGCTGGTACCAACTTGTTTTTGTTATTTTGCACCCGATTTCAACCAAAGTTCACTTATCGAAACAAAAATATGTCTAAAAACCTTGTTATTGTAGAATCTCCGGCGAAAGCCAAAACCATAGAAAAATTCCTCGGGACTGATTATCACGTAATGTCCAGCTTCGGACATATACGTGATCTGGCTGAAAAAGGAATTGGCATTGACTTCGAAAATAACTATGAACCACAATATGTTGTTTCGTCTGATAAGAAGAAACTGGTATCGGAATTAAAAAAAGCAAGCAAGGATGCCGAAACAGTATGGCTCGCTTCCGATGAGGACCGTGAGGGAGAGGCTATTGCCTGGCACTTGTACGAGGAGCTGAAGTTGAAAACTGATAATACCCGCCGCATTGTATTCCATGAAATTACCAAGGACGCTATTCTGCATGCTATAGAAACTCCCCGTGATATTGACATTAATTTGGTAGATGCCCAGCAGGCACGACGGGTATTGGATCGTATCGTAGGTTTTGAACTATCCCCCATATTATGGCG
>Ga0302209_10001357_pt1 | contig 10612 bp, 4 predicted proteins | sample II_Fen_E3_1_FD_194574 | JGI IMG/M metagenome (GOLD analysis project Ga0302209, IMG submission 194574) | Peat permafrost microbial communities from Stordalen Mire near Abisko, Sweden - II_Fen_E3_1 | ecosystem: Environmental > Terrestrial > Soil > Wetlands > Permafrost | place: Sweden: Abisko...
GAAAGCTGGAAGTAACGTAATTGGTTATTAGCCGATTTAGCCACCGCATCGCCGGCATCCAGAACTCCTTGCTCCCAATTAAATGCATATTCCATATTCGACTGACCGGAACACAACCACACTTCACCGATAAGAATATCGGAAATTTCTACTTTTTGGGTGCTGCTGATAAATGTAATAGTATAAGGTCCGCCAGCTTTGGGTGTTTTTACAACGGCGTCCCATGTCCAGTCTTTGTGGGGCTCAGCTTTCACCGTATCGGTTGGATCCCAGCTACAACTGATCTTTACAGTACTTCCACTTTGAGCCCATCCCCAAAGCTTTACATCGGATGACTGTTGAAACACGGCATGGTTACTGATAATAGACGGCAGTCGAAAAGCCCATTGAGCGGATACGTTTAGTGCCAGGAATAAAAAAAAGGGTATAATTAGCTTTTTCATTTTGTAGCTTTATTTTAAACAAATATCTTAATTCTGTTGTCTCATTTCAGACTTGGCATTTTATCCCTCGTTATCACATAATCGTAACTAAAGAATTTCTTCCACCAGGCAACTCCGTTGTGCGAGTCTGATTCTGTGTAATCTCCGTTCCAAGGCATAAACCACGACCATATATCACCATACTGTTGCATCAAAGCCGGATCAGGAACGGAACCGCATTCACTCAGGGTAATCAGTTTTTTCCCTCCGAACATTTCTTTCACCTTCAGGAAGGAGATATATTGTGACCCATGCTGGTTAGCTCCAGGGTAAATGTCCATGCCCAACACATCCACATAAGCATCCCCAGGATACCAATCCACGGCGTCACCATCGGCATTGGTAGTCCAGACCCAAATCAGGTTGTTAAGTCCGTGATAATTCACCAGTCGGTCAAACATCAATCTCCAGAGAGCTTTGCAAGGTTCGGCACCTTTTGCTCCCCACCAAAACCAACCGCCGGCTGCTTCATGTAGCGGACGCCAGATAACGGGGATATTGGCATCTTTAAATTGTTTCAGATATCCGGCTATTACGTCCATATCAACGATCATGGCTTTATATTCGACCGAAGCAGGATCAGATACTTTAGTAATATCAAAAGTAGTACCGGTATCAGGTGCTGTGGCGGCCGAAGGAACATAAAAGCTCCCGGATTTAGTCAATGGATCGCGCCAGTGCCAGCTCATTGCCACAATGCCGTTGTTATTCCACCAATCCTGTCCTAAGGTAAAAGGTGCTGAATATTTAATCCAACTCTGGTTCGGATTCGTATGGTCAATAAAGTCAAAACCAGTAAGAGCAGGCCATTTGCCGGTTTGTGCATTTACCCAGGTAGCCTCCGTGATATTGGTGCTGTAGTTGGCCATTGTTCCCGAAATAATTTTAGCACCAAAATTAGCTTTCAGAAAATTATACAAATTGACCGACTGAACAGAGGCATTGGGGGTAACTAACAATGGTGCAATATCAAACGTGCCGATTCCATTTGCATTGTAAACAACCGTCATGCAATCGAGCTGAATATACCCCCAGTTCTTAATGATTGCAATAGTATGCTGACCAGCCGATAGTTTTATTTTTCCGACCGATGAGGTCGTCCACACGCTGACAGCATCAAAAGTAAACGAAGTCAGCTTAATTCCATCGAGGTATAAATCATTTGTTTTTTTACTTCCCGAAGTAGAATACCTGAAGTTTATGTCATAATATCCAGCCGTAGCAACTTGAACTGTAAAAGTGACATTCCCCGAATTCGTATTGACATAGCCGGTGCCAGAATACCCACTGAGAGTAGTGGCGACAGCAGCATCACCACTGAGAGTAGCCTTTTCGGCCTCAAAAACTCCAGCTACCGGATTTCCAGTTGTCGTAAATGTAATTTTAATTTCTTTAGAATAGTTTCCCGAGGCATCGCTTACAGCATAAGCCGGAATAATTAAAGTATAAGCTGTACCGGGTTGCAATGTTGTAGTTATTGTCAACGTTTGAGAGTTAACAGTAGCAGGAACTGCCACATCATTTAAGAGAATTTTAGCTGAAGACGACAATATAATTTTGTCGTTATAGTTAAAAGCAATAATTGTATTTACATCAACAGACGTTGCCCCATCGGCAGGTGTGCTGGATATCAGCAAAGGAGCTATGGCATCAGCATTCTCGTCAGGTTTACAAGCTGCTAAAAATAGCATGAAAACAATAAGAGAAATCAAAAAGACGAATATTCTGTTGAACATACACACAAATGAGTTAATTTATTTGCAAACAAAAAAACGGGACTGCCTGACAAATATAAACTTAAAAGAAATACTAATACCTATTTGGCTACTAACCTATTATCTGTTCTGTATGATAAATAAAAAAGGGGAATTACCACAGAGAGTAACTCCCCTTCATACAAAACTACGATTTACCAGAAAACTAACTCACAAATCAATTTCACATCCCTATTAACTTGAATTTTGAACTGCCCATTGCACCTGAAATGTTTTCGAAGCGAACATTATCAACTGCCATTTTTAATTTGGCTGTTCCACCACCATCAATCCAACCTGCAGTTAAATCAGTTTCAACATGGGCACCATTAGCCACACTGGTAGCGAAATCAGCATCTGTTAATCCACTATCAAATCCGGAAAGAGGGAATGTTACTGTTACCCAACCATTCGATGTTCTGCTTGGATAATCTGTTCCAATATTCCAGGTATACCAACCATTATCAATTCTAAACTTTAAGTGTAAGGTTGGATCAACGTCCAAGATATTAATATCCATCTTGACAACTCCATTACTTTTTGTTATTCCAGCAACATTATATTGTCCCCAGTTCGTGCTGAAAAGAGTGTACCACGCGTTAGGTAAGGCTGCTTCATCCACATAATAATATTTGTTACTAATAGCTAATGAACCCGTTACAGCAGTACCATAAGAATTCCATCCTATTCCCCAATTATCAAAATCATATAGAATATAATTAGGGTCTTGAACAGGCTCAGTACCATAAATAAATGTCGGAGATACAACTTGCTTCCCGTCGAACGAATTTAGTGTAAAGGTGGTAATTCCATGAGTAGCTGTTACGGGAACATAAACCTCTAACGAATTTTCTGAACGAACTCCATACAGTACGGCTTTTACATTATTTGGGAAATAAATAGATTCAACATTATTCAAATTTTTACCTGTTATTGTCATTAATCCTCCAGGTGCAACATGAGCGGTAATTGTTGAAATAGCCGGAGTTGTTGCAGCAATAATTACTAATTGGTCGGAAGATTTAACCTGCGTTCCATTTACAGTTTCAAAAGTTACCGAACCTGTGCCTGCACAGGAAGTCGGAACTCCGACAACAATAGACGTTGTGCCTGCAGTTGGCGTTACATTCACAGAACCCCCTGTGAATTTCACAATACGTACCAAATCAAGATCAGTACCGACAATTGTAACATTATCCCCGGCCGTTAACAATAAGGGGGTAATGGATGTAAAAGTTGGTTTTATTAAAGTGATTGGAGCACTTGTTGCGGTTAAACCTGAATTTGTACTTAATATAACAGTTCCATCTGTTGCTCCAAGTGGAACCGTTAGTTGCAAACTTGTGGCTGTTTGATTGCTAATAGTACCAACTAAACCACCTGTAAAGATAGAACCTGTTACCAAATCAAGATTCGTCCCGGTAACAGCCAGAATAGCACCGTTTTTCACCAATATAGGCGAAACAGAAGTTATAGCCGGCCCTACCAGCTTCAGGGAATCTACTGAAGTAATGGTAGCTCCGGAATATGTTACTATTTTAACCTTACCTTGTTTTGCCGTTAATGGAACTTTGACGGAGATCTGGGTATTACCGGTTCCTATTACTGAGATAGCCGCACTGTCAATTTTATTCCCATCAGGTAATATTACGGATTTAATCAAATTCATATATGTCCCTGTAAGAGTAAGTATTGAACCTGGTTTCACAGGATTCGGAGCTATAGCCGTAAAAGTAGTTGGATCAACTATTGTTGCATTACCCGCAGAGTAAACTATCACCGGTATTTCAGCACCATTTGAGATGGCCACTTTCCCTGTTTTGGCTCCTTTAGGAACATATACTTTCAACTCTTTGCGGGAATGGCTAATGAATTTTGTACTATCAACCACCGCACCATCGGTAAATATTACCTGCGCAATCAGGTTCAGATAATCACCGGTAATAGTAAATACATCACCTGCTTTAACACTGGCAGTGGTATAAGTGTCGATAGAAATAGGTTCCGAAAAAGTCAACGGTGTCTTCGTTACAATATCTCCGGTCGGAGTTTTCAACGTAAGTTTTCCAGGCACAGCTTCTTGTGGAATTGTTATAGAGATCTCCGTAGCACTGGTTTTGGTTATATCCTTTATTTCAATATTATTTGCTAAAACAACAGACGTAACCTGATCAAGATTTGTTCCAATAAACTTTAATTCTCCACCACGCAATGCCGGTGAAGGACCAAAGACACTCAATGTGGTGGTACTTGCCACTTCATCCTTCTTACAGGAATTAAGCAATATCCCCCCGAGTAACACACAAGCTATAAAATTCATGTATAGAAAATTATTTATTTTATGTCGCATAATAGTATTTTTATTATGTCCACTCTTACAAGGAAGAGTGGACCGATTTTGTTTATAATTATTCAGCTGGGACAACACGAATATTGTCAATACAAATCTTTACATCACAGGCAGCGCCAAGTTTAGCATTTCCTCCTCCATAAACAAAAAAAGTAAGACTTCCTAAATTATCCGAATTGAGCTTCAGACTACTATCCGTACCATCAGGACTATACTTAAAATCACTAAGGGGAATAGTGACTGTTTCCCAACCTGAACCCTGATAAACTCCGGTTCCATTCGTTTCCCATGGTCTCCAAAAGCCTCTGGCTAATGTTTTATCGCCATCAATAGCATTACTGGCATTTGCCCAGTTCGAGAAAATCATTTGCAAATAACCTGCTTTCCATGGATTAACCACATAGACTTCAAATTTCATCACCAAAGTACCAATATTACCTGTAAACAAGGGCTGATTCGGTAACCCTGCAGCTTTTCCCCACAATTCCACCGCTAAGTTATCTTCTACCCAGCTCGAGTTATCGGTTAAGGAGCCTGTTAAGCCTACATAATATCCACTTACACCTGCTGGATCGGAATTATACAGATGTCCTGTGCGCCAGGATCCCGAACAAACTTTTGTATCAAAGTCTAGAATAAGTCCCCTGTTATCCCTGAAATAAAATGCTTTAGAACGTGTTGTTCCATACCGGCTCTTTACTGAAACCGGACCGGCATCGGCTCCTGCAGGCACTTTTACAGTTATTTTTGTCAGGGTAGCTGATATCACTTCTGCTTTAATGTTTGGAGTAAAATATACCTCTGGGACAGTACTTCCATCCACCGGTAAGAAAAAGTTCCCATTAATTACAGCCGTGCCACCATCAGGTACATATTCACAATCCATAGTCTTCAATAATGGAGAAGGCACATCGACTCCAAAATCATACTTAACGGTATCATTTGATGCAGTAACCATATAAATTTTACTGGTTACCAAATCCGGGATAGTATTGGGTACCTGTACAATCAATGCTGTCGGGGTAATTAAACTTGTATTGAGTGTTGCCTGCTGATCGTTAAACCAAATTTCTTTGACACTTCTCAGATTCTCACCTACCAGAGCTATGGTAGTACCCATAAATGCATGAGTTACCAATGAATCGGCACTAAGTGCATCCGGAATACGGACATAGGATACAGTAGGCTTACCTGAAGCTATTTTGTAAGCATCCGGATTGTCGTTACAGGCAGGTATGGCTATCAATATGGCCAATACAACAAGCAATGTAACCATCTCTATTGTTGATTTATATATTTTTTTCATATTCATTTTAATTATCTGTTTAGAAACTAATTGTACTAAAGTCAAATGGAACCGGATCTTTACTTAAATTCGGATTGGCAGATACGTCTGTGTCAGGAAATGGAATTGAAAAGAATATATTGCCTGTAGGGACATTTACATCTGTTTTTTCAACTCCTGACTTCGTTATATTTCCCTTATAATATTCTAACAATTCAGTTTCATTATAATAGCCACGATTTTGAGCCACAATTTTTGCTTTGGCAGCTGTTGGATTGTAATAGCTTAAGCGTACAAAATCGTACCAAAAATCAGCCTCTCCAGCCAATTCCAAACGACGTTCATTGAAAATATCATCGAAAGTAATTGAGCTTTTATCAACATAGTTACTGATACTGCGACGGCGTACATCATTGTAGGCTTTCAAACCTTCACCGCCGGTAAGTGTACCATTGTCACCCAAAAGAGCTTCGGCATAGACTAAATACACATCGGACAAACGAAGAATATGTGTACTTAGCGATGTAGCCATAGTAGCCATAGGAACACCAGCACCAAGAACATGGTCTGCATTGTCACCTACTATGTGCTTTACAAAATTCGATCCGGTTGGACTACCATAGGTAACACCTTGAGCGGTAGCTTTCGTCCAGTCATACGTAAATCCACCTTTGTCAGTCCAGAAATAATCATAAACATCACCCTGCATCATCATAGTTGCTTTTCTGCGGGCATCTGAATTATTACGGGTCAGACTTGTTGCATCTTCTCCAAAAGCAGCAGCTAAATCAAGAGACATTCCAACTCCCGAACCCCAGGTTTTCCCGAACTCGTCGAACCCTGTAAGTCCAAGATCCGATTGTTCCGTATTTTGAGTTGTCCAGTTTATACCAACAGTCCAATGCCATGCAATCAAACTTTCTTCATTTAAATTGTTTGCCAGACGAAAATTATCCGAATAGACAGGCAATAGGGATCGACCACTTTCATAAATTACCTTTCTGGCATACAGCGCAGCTTTTGCCAAATCATCAGCATTACGCTTTCCATCAGTTGATCCGACTCCCGATTTTGTCAAATACACTTTTGCCAAAAGACCATAAGCACAATATTTGTCAACCCGACCTGCTGCATTCTTTTCAGGAAGAAGTTCAACAGCTTTTTCAAGATCTTTTACAATATAAGTATAAACATCTGCAATATTATTCCGGTAAACACTGTTTGATTGACCAGCTGCAATAATTGCACTATTGTTGTGAATAATAGGCACCGCTCCAAAACAACGAACCAGATAGAAGTACGTCATGGCTTTCCATGTTAACGCTTCACCAATGCAGGTGTTTTTTGTTGTTTGAGTGACTGCAGATCCTGCTTTCATTTTAATGTTTTCTATAATGGTATTGCAATAAGCATTTACAGCCCACAAGGAGCATGAAGCATTTTTTAAATCCGTATCGCTCGATTTCAATGCAAATGTTTGATAACCAATATATGCAGCATCATATTTATTTACCATGTTTCCTGAAAGACCTTCCCCTATTTTTACAAAGCCACGTTGAAAATCGTACCAAGGTGAATTGTAGAGGATATTGACTCCCTGAACACATTGGGCATCGTTCTGGTAAAAGCCATCTGTGGTATAAGTATCTTCAGCAGGACGATTTAAAAAATCAGCACAAGAGCTCATTCCTAGTAACATCGAAGTAACGATTGCTAAACTCTTTATATTAAGTATTTTCATAATATTTCCTTTCAATAATTTAGAATGATAAATTTAAACCAAATGTATAGACTTGAGGAGAAGGATAACGTCCGTTATCAGAGCCATACACATTGGCAGAAGTAGTACTTGCACCAACTTCAGGGTCGAAACCGGTGTAATTGGTCAGCGTGTATAAATTCTGAATATTTGCATAAATACGAAGCGATTCTAAATGCAGCGACTTCAAGATTTTTTTGTTGAAATTATATCCCAAAGCAATATTCTTAATTCGCAAATAAGATCCATCTTCAATATAACGACTAGACATATCAGTATTTCCATTCGGGTCAGACCCAATAGCACGTGGAATATTCGTACCCGGATTTGCTACTTTTACATTATCAATATCATCAAACCAATTGGTAACTTGTACTCCCGTCGAATTTACATAAGGATAAACCTGCGATTTATTTATTTCGGTCAAACGGGCACGATTCGTTACAAGTGACAATTGATTATCCCAGGATGATTTCATGCTTGATAAACCAATTGAAGAATAATTTAACACTTTATTACCATAGGAACCATTGATGAATACCGTTAAATCAAAGTTTTTGTAATGGAGTGTATTATTAAATCCGAAGGTGAAAGTTGGCATCGGTGAGCCCAAATTAGTTCGGTCCTTTTCGTCAATTTTACCATCATTGTTCACATCTTCATATTTTAGATCACCCACATAAGTCGTATTCGTCCGGCTATATGGTTTACTTGCAGTTGCAGGACTTTTAGGGGTAACCTTATTCCCAAGGCTGTTGGTATAATTTTCAATATCAGCTTTGTCCTGATAAACGCCAACCACTTTGTATCCATAGAAGTTATAAAGCGACTGACCAACTTCGGTGTGACTTATAACATCTGTCCATTGACCGTATCCTTCAATCGAAGTTGCGGAAGTTCCGGTCATACCCAACAATTTATTTTTATTAAACGAGATTTGAGCTTCTGTATCCCATTGAAAATCTTTATTTTTAATGTTGTGCGTCGTTAATGCAAATTCCAATCCTTTATTTTCAAGTTCTCCTATATTTCCCATTGGAGCAGCCAGGGCACTTGAAACATTCCCTTTAGTACCCATATACGACGGAAAATCAACAGCCATCAACATATTTTTAGAAACCTTTTTGTAAGCATCTGCTGTTAATTCAATACGATTATCGAACACTCCCAGATCCAATCCCAGGTTGGTTTGTTCCTGGGTTTCCCATTGAATAAAGGGATTCGCAATATTGGTAGGACGATAAGCTATACCCACACCTGTTTCCATTTTTTTAATAGCAGCACCCCAAAGATAATCGCCAATAAACTGGTTCCCGGTTTGTCCCCAACCTAAGCGTAATTTACCGTTACTAATTACGGGTTTCAGGCTTTCCATAAATGATTCGTTTGAAAACCGCCATGAACCAGCGGTCGAATGGAACGATGCCCAACGGTTATTGGGTCCGAATTTAGAAGATCCATCACGACGAAAAGTGTAAGTCAGATAATATTTATCGGCATAATTATAAGTTTCACGGGTAAAATACGAAGCCATGGAATTACTTCCAAATCCAGCACCAATGGTAGGAGCTCCTGTTCCTAATAGAGGATTGTGAACAGTATTGTCGGGCAAACTTGAATTAGAAATTCTTTGATACTTATAACTCGATTCAGACATTTCCTGTCCAAACAAGACCGTAATTCTGTGTAATCCAAAATCGTGGTTATAAGTCAAATAATTTTTAACCTGCCAAAATAAATTTTCATTTGTTTGCCATGAATCCGTGTTTATATCACGCCTCAGGTTTCCATATACATAGGTCGGCTGGAAACGTTCTGCATTTGAGTTTCCCTTATCCATAGCAAATTCTGTATGAAATATTAATCCTTTCAGGATAGTTGCATCAAAGAAAACATTGCCATTTAAAGAAGACCGTTTTAATGTATTATCTTCATCCAATGCTTTACCAATCGGATTAACACGGGTTTGACCTTCACGGGTTACACCTGTATAATTTCCATGAATATCGTAAATTGGTACATCTGGAGTGGATTGTAAGGCAATGTACAGGATACCTTCTTCGCTATCAACAAGACCTAAACGTTCATTTGTATTTGAATAAGTCATATTCACCCCCAATTTCAACCATTTTTTTAGTTGCGCATCCAGATTATTGCGAAATGAAAAACGTTTGAAATCCGTACCTTTTACAGTTCCTTGTTGACCTAAATAGGAACCCGATACAAAGTATTTCACATATTCATTACCCCCTTGGGCACTGATCGTGTGACTTTGCATTGGAGCAATTTGAAATACGGCATCTTGCCAGTTGGTTCCATTACCCAGTAAAGACGGATCACGGAATTCAACACGGGTTTCCCGTCCGGCAGTTTCTGCAGCTAAATCATTGCTATATTCGGCAAATTGTTTTAGGTTCATCACATCCAATCGTTTTGCCTGACGTTGAACGGCATACATTCCATCGTACGAAAATTTTGCCTCACCCGATTTACCGCGTTTTGTTGTAATAAGCACAACCCCATTTGATCCCTGTGAACCATAAATTGCTGTAGCAGAAGCATCTTTGAGGATTTCCATGGAAACAATATCCGATGGATTAATAGTAGAAAGTGGAGAGATAGTCGAAACAGTACCATTACCCAACGCATCGCCCAATCCAAAGTCGGCACCGGATTTTCCTGTGACTTGAACCGGAACACCATCAATAACATAAAGAGGTTCAGCACCAGAGTTGATTGTGTTTTGTCCACGCACGCGGATAGAAACGGAAGAACCCGGAGCTCCGGAAGTTTGAACAGCGGTAACACCGGTAACACGACCTTGTAAAGCTTGATCCATATTCGTAATGATAGATCCTTTGATTTTTTCTTCCCCTATTGAAGCGGAAGATCCGGAAAGGTCACTCTTTTTCATCGTACCGTAACCAATTGCCACAACTTCATTCAACTCGTGGGCATTGGATTTAAGCCGGACATTGATAA
>Ga0302209_10001359_pt1 | contig 10599 bp, 10 predicted proteins | sample II_Fen_E3_1_FD_194574 | JGI IMG/M metagenome (GOLD analysis project Ga0302209, IMG submission 194574) | Peat permafrost microbial communities from Stordalen Mire near Abisko, Sweden - II_Fen_E3_1 | ecosystem: Environmental > Terrestrial > Soil > Wetlands > Permafrost | place: Sweden: Abisko...
GTTGCCTTTATTAAAGCGGGTGTAGAATCGGCTTATGAAACCATGACCTGCTCGGGTATTAAAAACGAATCGGCATACTACGAATCATTGCATGAAACACCCCTTATTGCGAACACCATTGCCCGAAAGAAACTGTTCGAAATGAACCGTGTGATCTCTGATACTGCTGAGTATGGTTGCTATTTGTTCGATCATGCCTGCAAACCGTTGTTGGCTGATTTTATGAAAAAGATAAATACCAATGTTATCGGTAAAAACTTCAACGAAGGAAAAGACGGACATGTCGACAATTTTGAACTAGTGAAGATTAATGCAGAGATTCGCAATCACTCAATTGAAGTTTGTGGTGCTGAATTACGTGCTGCCATGACTGCCATGAAGAAAGTGGTAGAATAAAAGTACCTATTCATACAAAGCAATGGCTTCATCAATTGCTTATGAACAATCAAAATGAGTGCATTTACTCCTTTTGCAACAAGAGCTGTTTCCAACCGGAAACAGCTCTTGTTGCAAAAACTCATTTTGTAACAACGAACTTTTTAGTTTCTTTCCAGTCGGATGTCCCCAGTTTGAGAATATACATTCCCGGTTGAAGATGCTGAATGTTTAATACCAACAGAGCATCATCCTTTTTCGTAGGTATTACGGTTTCAGATTTACCTTCCAGATCAAGGATTTGTATATGACTTAATTCTCCGGATGCATGTAAGACATTAAGTGACCCATTTGCAGGATTTGGTAGAATTGATATGTTGTTTTCATTTATATTCTGGAGAAATGTGACCTGATTCAGTGTTATTTCTGACTTATTGAATAATATTTTACTTATAGGATCAAAGAATACGCTGTCAATTTTGAAATCAGGGTTGAATTCAAACGTCTGACCTGAATAGGTGTGGTCAAAGCTTATAATAGTATCGTTTTTTGCCCCTTTAAATTCGATTGGCACTATCATGTCGAAAAAGCTGACATTGCTGTTGTATTGCGTCTGGTCTATCGTAACTACTGTGTTTAAATCCGGTTGTTGCTTGACCTGGACATTATAACCAGGTATTCCTGTACCATAAAACCATTCTGCAAAGAAACGGGTCAGATCTTTTCCCGACTGATTCTCCAGGTGCTTCTTTAAATCGGAGGTGCGGACAAATCCGTTTTTTAATTCAGGGTCGTTTAAATAATTGCGTATGCCCTGAAAAAAATCGTTGTCCCCAAGTATCCAACGTAGCATATGAAGTAATAAAGCTCCTTTGTAGTATGTCAGGCCGTTGTTGAATATCCCTGAGATATTGGAAGTATCGGTGCAAAAAACGGAACCTTGCGGATATTTGACAACATACTCCCTGGTTTGTTTTATCCAGTTTTGGAACTCATTCTCACTAAACAGATATTCATACGACAATCCGGAGCAATAGGTTGCAAATCCTTCGTTTAACCAGATGTCTTGCCATGATCCGCATGTTATCATGTCCCCAAACCACTGATGTGCCAGTTCGTGCGCTATGACGTTGTGATTAAATTGATTCTTTCCCAGGAATGTCATGGTCTGGTGTTCCATGCCACCCTGGAAATTACATTGAGCATGGCCGTATTTTTCTTTTCTGAATGGATAAGGGGTAAATAGTTTTTCGAATAACCCCATGCTTTTCGCTGCGTCGGGTGTGATAGTTCTTAGTTGGATGGAATCTTCCGGGTACACGTAGTTCAGGATCTCTATAGAGTCGGACCCTGTTTTGTAATAATCGGCGTATCTCGCATAGTTAGTTACCCCAACGGCAATAAGATAGGATGCAATAGGATATCGGTGTTTCCAGTGTGCCAGGGTCGAATTTGCATCATACGGTGTTTCACTGACTAGTATGCCATTGCTTGCTGCGTGGTTTCCTTTCGGCATAACGACATAAACATCCATGGAATCTATTTTATCCGTTAAGTCATTCTTCGATGGCCACCAATCCGAAGCACCATATGGTTCTGAAAGCGTCCACATACCGGGGGCACCATTGTGAACATAATTTTCGAATGAACCAAAACCACTTATCCCCGGTACTCCGTGGTAAAATACTGTAACAGAATCTAAGTTCCCAACTGAAACTGTCGGACTTAAAGGTATTGTAATAACATCACCCGTATGGTTTATTTCTGTTATGTGACCCTTAAAAAGAGCCGAATCAGCAGACAGGCTATTATTTAACTGAAACTGTATGGAGTTCATTACTTCACTCGTAGCTACAAAGTAAGATGTTACTGATCCTGAAATATAGCGTTGGGAAGGGTCGATAAACCAGAAGAAACGGTGGTATTTCAGGTCGTAATTGTTGGTGATAATCGTTTGAGGTGTTTTGTGAAGCCCTTTGGAGATTTGTTTTTCAAGGGAAGGAAAATGAAAATTGTCATGAGCCTGCCTGTTTACCTGAACAGGTACTATAATACTATTACTGAGTATTATTATAAAAAATGCTATATGGGACAACAAGGTTCTCATGGTTGTCTTTTGCAGCTGTATTAGATCAATCCGTGATTCAACAAAAATGCAAATGTCTTAACAGGTAAACATTCTTAATCAACAAAAGTTCTTCACATTAGCTGATTAGAATATGAGCTGACCGTTCAACTAGCGATGTTGGTCAATTATTCTTTCTCCTTCATTCTCCCCAGATACAACATAACTACCAGCGTCATTACACCGCTCATAATGAAGAGGTATTTTGCACCCAGCGAATACCAGATAACTCCGGCCAGTGAACTTGCTACCATGGTGCATAGGCTTTGTAAAGCAGAGAACGTGCCAATAGCAGTGGCCGTATCTTTTCTGTCGGTGATATTGCTGATCCAGGCTTTGGAAACACCTTCTGTAGCTGAAGCATACAGCCCGTAGAGAAAGAACAAACCAAGAAAAACGTACAGGTTGGTGTTTATGGAAAATCCGAAGTAAACAATAGAGAATAGTGCCAGACCTATAATAAACATTCTCTTCAATCCTATTTTATCAGCCAGTGAACCAAGGGGAAAAGCAAAGAATGCATATACCATGTTGTAGAAAATGTAAATGCCAATTACATGTGTGTCGTTCAGGCCGGCATCTTTCGCTTTCAACAGAAGGAAAACATCAGAGCTGTTGAACAGTGTGAATAGAAGTAATCCAATCAATAATTGCCGGTAGGCAGCAGGACTTTGTTTCCAGTACTTCAGAAAAGAAAAGAAGGATACTTTTTCGTGAGTAGGAGCAAGGGCTGTTTTTTTTTCTTTGAGCAACAGAGTTGTTACAATTGCTAATACACCCGGGATAAAAGCAATGTAGAAAAGCGTGGCATAATCTTTCGGATGGAAATATAAATAAACCAATGCCAGAGCAGGTCCGATAGCAGCACCCACAGTATCCATGGCACGATGAAAGCCGAAGACAGTACCTTTGGTTTCAGGAGTTGCTTCATCGGATAGAATGGCATCACGTGCTCCTGTACGTATTCCTTTAGCAAAGCGGTCGGTTGTTCGGACAAAGAATATCCATAGGGGGTAAGTGAAGAAGACAGTAATCGGTTTTGCAATGGCACTAAGGATATATCCCACCTGAACAAAAGGCAATCGTTTCCCTGTTGCATCCGACATTTTGCCGAAATAACCCTTACTTAATCCGGCAGTTGCTTCAGCCACACCCTCCAGTATCCCAATTATCAGAATCGAGAAGCCAATGCTTTTCAGGTAGATGGGCATAACCGGATAAAGCATTTCACTCGCTACATCCGTAAATAAACTCACTACCGACAAGATCCAGACAACCCGGGAAATGCTCTTAAACATATTCTTCTTAATTCATAATGCGTAATTCATAATTCATAAGTCATAATTCAAAATTCATAATTAAAATTAGGAATGAGTGTTGTGAATTGTTGCAAATGTCGGATTACCATAATATTATGAATTATGCATTATGAATTATGCATTAATCTATTTCCAGTCCCAATCCGTTCTTCAGTTTATCCAGTGCCGGATTTTGATCTGCCATGATTTTATAACGGTCTTCAGGTGAATTTGCCCGTTGAACTTCAGTCTGTTCAGCAATTTTAAGGGACATTCTGACCATAGAATTCTGAAGTTTCAGTTGCATGAATTCTGTTATATCTTGTTGGAGACGTTTTAGTTCTTTTTCCTGTAAAATATTACTTACTGTTAACTCAAATGTGGTGTCAGAAGTCATTTTAGGCCTCGTATTCTGAATAAAGCTTGTTATCCGGCCTTGTTCGGGAATCGTTTTAGCAAATTGTTGCCACGCCTTATCCAACTCTTCGTAGGTAAATGGATTATTTAGAATGACTTTTTCAACAACCTTTACTTCTGTATTTGCTGCCTGTGGAGATGCTACTGTGTGTGAAGCAGAAATAGAAATACTCCCCGGCCTTTTAAAAGCAGGTTTGGAATCTGCCAAAGACTCTTTAGGAGTCTCTGCAGGGTGGCTAACCTGTTTTTTTGGAACGGATGTTGGTGAAGTTGTATGGGTTGCTGTTTTTGCAACAGGTTTGTTTTCTTCTGTTACACTGGCATTAACTGATACTTTCTTAATTGCTGGCGGAACATTATCAATTAGTAGGGATTTTTTTTTTTCATCCGTCAGTTGGCACAGACGAATTAATGCGAGTTCTACAAGAAGCCGTTTATTCTTGCTTTGCCGGTAGTCAATATCACAATCGTTACTGATTTTCAGACCCTGGAAAAGAAATTCGGGTGGGCATTGTTGTGCCTGTGCTTTATAACGTTCACCGATATCTGCACCAACTTCAAGTAATGGAATTGTTTGAGGATCTTTGCTTACCAGTACATCACGTAAATGGGAACTCAGTCCGGTAATGAAATGATGGCCATCAAATCCATTATTTAATATTTCATTGAAAATAAGTAAGCTTTGACTTACTTCTCCTTTTAGAAATCCTTCTACTAATCGAAAATAGTATTCATAATCGAGCACATTCAGGTTTTCGATGACTCCCTGATAGGTAATATTGTTGCCGCAGAAACTAACCAACTGATCGAAAATGGACAACGCATCACGCATTCCACCTTCACTTTTCTGAGCTACGATGTTCAACCCGTTTACATCTGCTGTTACACCTTCCTGTTGTGCTACGTACTGTAAATGTTTTACGGTATCGGCTACCGTGATCCGGTTGAAATCATAAATCTGACAGCGCGAAAGGATTGTTGGAATGATTTTATGTTTTTCGGTAGTAGCCAGGATGAAAATAGCATGTGCCGGAGGTTCTTCCAGTGTCTTTAGAAATGCATTAAAGGCTCCCTGTGAGAGCATATGTACTTCATCGATGATATATACGCTGTATTTCCCTATTTGAGGCGGTATACGGACCTGATCGGTCAGTGAACGGATATCATCTACCCCGTTGTTGGAAGCGGCATCCAGCTCGTGGATATTATAGGATCGTTGTTCGTTGAATGAAACACATGATTCGCATTTATTGCAGGCTTCAGCTTCTGCTGTCAGGTTCTGACAGTTGATTGTTTTTGCAAAAATACGTGCGCAGGTTGTTTTCCCTACACCACGGGGTCCGCAAAACAAATATGCATGGGCCAAATGATTGCTTTTAATGGCATTTTTAAGTGTAGTGGTCAATGCCAGCTGTCCCACAACCGAGTTGAATGACGAAGGACGGTATTTGCGGGCTGAAACAATGAAATTATCCATAAATTGAAAACTTTTTCTGCTTTTGCCTGCAAATATACTGAAAATTCAGGTACAGTTCATCAAAAAAAAAGATTTCTCAAAAAAAAGAATGAACATAAAAATTGCTTACCTTTGTATCGAAAACGTGAGTTATTTTTTTAATGTCTTATTTGTCCGACAGCCCATAACTTTTTTATTCTGACAGCTTGTAATTTGAATTATCATGGCATTTTTTAATACTACAGGAAAGAAACTCGGAAAGATACTGTTGAATAAGTATCTGATTGTTTTTTTAGCGTATACTGTTTTTGTCACTTTCTTCGATCAGCACAGTTTGATCCATCGCTGGCAGACTCATCAGAAGATAAGTCAATTGGAGAAAGAATATAAATTTTATCAGGATGAGATCAAATCAAATAAAACAAAGAAATTTGAGCTTCAGTCAAGTAATGCAAACCTGGAGAAATTTGCACGCGAACATTATTTCATGAAAAAAGAAAACGAAGATATTTTTATTATTAAAGAATGAAAGAAAAACAACCCTCGCAAATTCTCTTTATTTCTGCCGGAACAATTACCATCTTAGGAGCTTTTGCCCGGATTTTTGATATTAGTTTCGCTCCATACATTTTTTCCATTGGTGCAGCTATGTTAATCTTCATACAGGGGAAATATGCTTATGACAGGAATGGTGTTGAGAAAAGTAAGCAACGATTAGCCCGTTTGGGTTTCCTTACCAGCCTTATGCTTGGAGTAGCTGCTTATTTTATGTTTACAGGATCTAATTCATGGGTTGTAATGGTTTTAATTTATGCCCTTTCTTCTCTTTTTCAATCATTCAGAGGTAACTGAGAATTATCAATTAATAATTGACAGAGCGCTGAAATATAAGCTTTTGCAGATTAGTAAATAGTTCATTAAATTTCTACGATTGCTTATAACAAGACATATTCCCTGATAGAACATAAAAAAAGCGCAACCTGTTGGTTGCGCTTTTTTTGTGTTCTAAAATGAACGGTAAAATTATTTTTTAGCTTCGAAGCGTTCGTTCAGCAGTTTTGTAACTTCGGCAGTGATGTCGTACGATTTATCGGCATACAGGATGTTATCGCTTGATGTGTTACTGATGATCATTTCGTATTTGTGATCTTTATTAAAACTCTTCATAAATGAATTGATGGTGTCGCGCAATTGTTCACTCATTTTTTGTTGTATCTGAACTAATTGTTTACTTAAATCACCATCCAGCAGTTGTAAATCCTGTTGTTTCTTTTGTAGGCGTGCCTGTTCTTGTTCTGCTCTCTCACGGCTTAAAAAAGCATTGTTTTCCAGCTTGTGTTGAAACTCACCCATTTCTACCTGTAATTGACGTGCTTTCGTGTTGATGGTAAGACGTGAATCTTCCTGCTTTTTGATTAATGATTCATTTGCATCTTTCGCAAACTGATAATGCAACAACAAGGAGTCAATATTTATATAAGCTATCGGCAACTTTCCTTTTGAGATAAAACCTTTCCCCTGTACTGATTGTTTGGTTGCATTATTAGCTTTATTGCCAAGTACCAATACAAAAAGAACTACTACTGCAATCGCCAGTATGGCATTAAAAATGAGTGATAAGTTTTTCATTCGCCTATTTTCTAAAATTAGTTGTAGCAATATTCCCCTTTTTAAGTGGAAAATATCGTAAAGTGAGTGCAAAGATAATTTTTTTAGTACACTTCAATACAAAGCCATATCATTTTTTAGTAAAATGAATGTTTCATTGTGTTTTTTAACAGGCTTTAGGATTTTAAGCGCGAATGATTAAAATGAATTTGTAGTTGATAAAATACATAAATAAGCCGGATTGAAATTTACTCAATCCGGCTTATATATCTTTTGAAAATTATTAATTCTTAATGATTAATTCTTAATTCTTAATTATTTAATAACGTTCTGAAACTAATTTCCAGTCTACTAAATCCCACAATGCTGCAACATAATCAGCGCGGCGGTTTTGATAATCCAGGTAATAAGCATGTTCCCAAACATCGAATGTCAGAAGAGGAGTCAGTCCGTGGGTAATAGGATTGCCGGCATTACTTTCTTTTACGATGGAGAGTTTTCCATCTGCATCTTTTACCAGCCATGCCCAACCGGAACCAAATACTGATACGGCAGCCTTATTGAATTCTTCCTTAAAGTTATCAAGTGATTCCCAACCTGCAACAATTGCTTTTGCCAACTTATCACCGGGTACACTTCCTTTATTTGGGGTTAGCGACAGAAAATAGAAGGTGTGATTCCATATTTGAGCTGCATTGTTGAAAATAGGACCTTCTGATTTTTTGATAATAGCTTCCAGGTCTGAATTTTCAAATTCTGTCCCAACAACCAATCCATTCAGGTTATTAACATACGTTTGATGATGTTTTCCGTAATGGAAACTGATGGTTCTTTCGCTGATAACTGGTTCTAATGCATTGTGAGCATACGGTAATTCGGGCAATGTAAATTTCATAATTTTACTGTTTTATGAGTTAATATTTCACTTGATATTTACTTTTATAAACTATAAACGTTCTGGATTGGCATTTTGTTTGAACAAATCAGTATATTTTATATAAAATTTATCCTCACTATTTGTATAGCTCCATTTTTCTTATCATCTTTGTAGTGTCTTAGATAAACGCTGAAATCAAACAAACAACGTCAACTGCTAACTATGAACGACATTGTGTTTTGAAGGTTAGCTATTTGACAATCATAAAATCATATAAATATTAAAAACATGAACAAAACAATCAGATTAACTCTTGCTTTAGCTGTTGTAATGTTAGCAACATCTGCCTGTAAAACAAAACAAAAAATTGCTGAAATACCTGCCGGTGCTAATATAGAAGCATCAGCACCGAAACCGGTAGTTGCTACTCCGGCACCTGTTGTAGCTGAACCTTCAGAAAACAGAGCTGTTTCCAATGAAACAGAAGTAACCCGGAATGAGAATTTCAGATTAGCCGAAGGTGAAACCAACACCGATGCCTTGAATTATAAATACCACGTGGTAGTAGGTAGTTTTACGAAACAAACCAATGCCAAAGGGTTACAAAGCACGCTGAAAAATGAAGGAAATAAAGCAGTCGTTGTAGTAAATGAAAAAGGAATGTTTCGTGTACTGATGGCTTCTATGAATGACTATCAAAAAGCTCATGTATTTATTAAAAATGTAGCAAACCGATTCCCTGACGCATGGGTATTGGTTCAAAAATAAATAATACGAATTTATCAGCCTAAAAGCGAAGGAGAAAATCAACTGATTTTCTCCTTCGCTTTTTCAGTATGATACGGTAATTTAATGTCGTGATTTTAGTTCTATAAACTCTTTCTATATACTCCTTTTTTTTACATTCTTTCTTTACTATCTACTACCTACTCCTTACCTCTTACCCCTTACCTCTTACCTCTGTTTATGCTTCCATTTTCCGCTTAAATCTCTTGATATAATACAGGATAAAGGCAATTGAAATAACTGACGAAAAGCCATCCGATACAGGCATGGCCGACCATACTCCAGTCAGGCCAAATATGGGTGGTAATAAAAGTAAACAGGGTACCAGAAACAAAAATTGACGTGTCAGGCTCAGCAAGATGGAGATCTTTGCTTTCCCTATGGACTGGAAGAAATTGGTAATCACTATCTGGATACCGATAATGGGGAACATGGTAACAGATATCCGCAAAGCCTTTGTAGCTATACTCTGCAATTCAGCGTCCCTTGTAAACAGTGTTGCCATGACCGATGGTATAAAGGTGCCGATAATAAAACCGATTGTTGAAAGGCCAGTAGCAATAACTACAGCATATTTCAATGTCCGGAACATGCGGCCATAGTGTTTAGCTCCGAAATTATACCCTATAATCGGTTGTGTGCCCTGGTTCAACCCAATGATAAACATAACAACCAACGTATTTACGCTGTTAATAATGCCGAATGCACCTATTGCTAAATCACCGCCATAATGAATCAGCGTGGTGTTAACCAGTATGATGATGAAACAGGTTGCCAATTGCATACTGAAAGGCGACAGGCCAATGTTGATGATTGACATCACGGTGTCTTTCTCCAATCTGAAGTTCTTTCGGTGAAAGCGAATAATCGAATCCTTCTTCATGAAATGCGACAGTACCCATACCGTACCCACAACAAAGGCAATGTTGGTAGCTAATGCAGCCCCCTGGATGCCCCAGTGAAAACCAAAAATAAATACCGCATCCAGGATTATATTTATAAAAGCACAAATTATCATTGTATACATGGCTTTTCGAGGATACCCCGAAGCGCGCATGATATTGTTGAATCCATAATTCAGTGCCGAAAAGATACTTCCCGGAATGATAATCTTCATAAATTCTTCGGCATAGCGTATCGTCTTTTCAGTGCCACCAAACATGCGGAGTACATCATTCATATACATGTACGAAACAAGGATTACGGTTCCCGAAATTATCAATGTAAGGGTAAACGCGTTAGCCAGAATTTTCTCTGCTTTCTCCAGGTCGTTCTCTCCTAATGTAATTGATATACGCGAAGCTGCACCCACCCCAACCAACATGCCGAAAGCCATAAGCAGGATCATAAAAGGAAATGTAAGCGCCAACCCTGAAATGGCTAATGGTCCCACTCCCTGGCCTATAAATATCCTGTCGATAATGTTATACAGCGCCATCACCACCGTACCAACAATAGCCGGAAGAGAGTAATTCCAGATAAGTTTGCCTATCTTTTCTGTTCCAAGTATGTTGGTAATTGTTGCGGGATTTGTCATGTTTTAGTCGGTAGTTTCTAGTAGGTAGTAGGTAGAAGGTAGTAGGTAGTAGGTTGTTGGTAGTAGATAGTTAGTAGTTAGTTAGTTAGTTAGTTAGTTAGTTAGTTAGTCAGTTGGAAT
>Ga0302209_10001361_pt1 | contig 10595 bp, 9 predicted proteins | sample II_Fen_E3_1_FD_194574 | JGI IMG/M metagenome (GOLD analysis project Ga0302209, IMG submission 194574) | Peat permafrost microbial communities from Stordalen Mire near Abisko, Sweden - II_Fen_E3_1 | ecosystem: Environmental > Terrestrial > Soil > Wetlands > Permafrost | place: Sweden: Abisko...
TCTTACCAGAATTTCATCCTTTGTATTGTCTCAATCAGTTTTTCCATATCGGAGGGGTAAACCACACCTATGTTTCCAATGCGAAATGTATCTCCATTTGATATTTTTCCGGGATATATAACATACCCGTTCTCTTTAAATATATTATAGAATTTCAAAAACGAATATTCTTTCTGTTGCGGTGACAGAAACGAAGTAATTATCGGCGATTGCATATAGTCCGGCAAAAGTGTCTCAAACCCGATTCGCTGCATTCCATCCACAAGTGTTTTCTGGTTTTGGGAGTAGCGTTCAAAGCGTTTTTCGATTCCTCCTTCTTCTTCCAATTCAACCAAAGCCTGTAAAAAAGCCCGGACTACGTGAGTAGGAGATGTAAATCGCCATTTTCCTCCGCCATCCATAGTTGCCCACTGATCGTATAAGTCGAGTGATAAGGAACGAGCCTGATTTTTACATTTCTCCAGTTGATCTTTCCTGCCAATTATAAACCCAAAGCCGGGAACACCCTGTATACATTTATTCGCTGAGCTGATTAGAAAATCAATTTGCCATTCGTTGATATCCATCGGAATGCCACCGAAACTGCTCATGGCATCCACAATGGTGGTTTTATTGTATTGCTTAGCTAAAGCTACAATCTCGCGTACGGGATTCAGGATACCTGTGGTAGTTTCACAATGGACAATGGCTAGGTGAGTGATTTCGGGTATTTCCTCAAGCAATCTTCTTACATGTGCTAGATCCGGTTGACTGGTTTCGGGCAAGATATAGGCTTCGTAAGGAATATTCAAAACTTTTGCTATTTGAATCATACGCAGACCATACGCCCCATTGGCTATAATCAACAATTTTCCTGAAGCAGGTATTGCAGATCCGATGACCGACTCTACAGCAAATGTTCCACTACCTTGCATCAACACAGTAGAATACTGCTCAGTTGCAGATGTAGCCAGTTGAGTTAGTCGTGTTCGTATCTCCTGAACAACTTTCAGGTTATAATCTTCGTCCCACGTACACCAATCACGTAACATTGCTGCCTTCACGGTTTTACTTGTAGATAAAGGACCAGGGGTTAGTAACAGATATGGATTATCCGGTAAATTCATATTATTCATTTTCTTTGTCCAATTTAAATTGATAATATTTATTTTTGAAATAGAAAAAAGATAGTGTGGTAAGCACGAGCCCCAACACAGAAAGCCAGAGACCTGCCTGACTAAAAAAGTCGATCCATCGAATCTGAGAGCTAAAGAAATTTTTATAAAATGTAACTCCCAGGCTACCTAAATACCCGAAAGCATCTGAAACATAAATAACAAATCCGATATTACTCACATACTTGAATGACGAAATCAGCCTTTCATACAAGAATGCGTTGAATGGGACATAGCCTAAGTAAAGGCCTATTCCTACAATAATCATCCACGGGGTTCCACCAATTAAATGTGAGCTAAATAACAAAGTAGCGGCAATAATCAACAGAAACCCAGCGAATATGATGAACAGAATCAGATTAAAAGCTTTGTAATTTGAACGGACAAAGGTGATCAATGCCAATGAAAGCAACGTGAACAACGCAACCGGTAGCTCGGCAAGAGTAAAAATTGCCGGATCATTTTCGTAGCCTAATGACTTCCAAATCTCCACAGAGAAGTTATCGCGCAGCTCCCTGAAAATAGTGAGAAAGGTATAGGTTGTTACCAGCAAGATAATTCCCCAGTAAAATTTATGGAGAAAAGCTTTTCTTTCCATCCGGTTCATCGGAAGTCGTTTGGTGCGAAGCCTTTCGTCTTCAGCCGTAGGAGGAGGAATGCAATCGAGCAGAAATACAGATAGTACCAACGGAAGAGCAAAAAACAATCCCGTGAGAAAAGGCATAGCAAACTCGCTTACGTGCAAGTCGACAATCACCCATTTACCTACTGATTTGACAACACCCGAAGCAATGATAAAACTGGCACTGAGTCCCGCTCCCAACAATTCTGTCAGTCGCCGACCTTCAAGGTAGCTAAACACAACACCCCAAATCATCCCCAATGGAAGACCATTGAAAAACATAAAAATAACATTATAGGGCTTCGGAACAAGCCAGAAAAGTAGTAAAGCCACTTCGGCTATCCCGACAAGAATCAGAATATATACAGCCCGGGAATTAGCCTTTAATTCCGCAATGTATTTAATTCCCAGAAATTTGCTCAAGGTATAGCCTATTACTTGCGAAGTAATAAGCCATATTTTATAATCGACCCCCCAGAAACTCATACCTTCGAAAACCCCTACGGTAAAAGGTTTTCGGAACGCGTACATACAGGAATAAGTTAGAAAGGCAGCAAGTGACACAACCAGCGCAAACACCCAATCGGGTTGACGCTCCATCCATTCACGAATCTTTATTTGAAGAGAGTACATACAGTTAGCATATTAATGGATAAAATCTAGAAAAGCATTATTCAATATATCCAGCGCCCGATGTAATTCGGCTTCGGAAATGATAAGTGCCGGCGACAGCGTGATCACGTTACCTTGGGACACCTTAAAGCTCAAACCCTTTTCGAGGCAGCGATACATCACTTGCTCGGCTTCTGTTACAGCTCTTTCTTTGGTTGCACGATTGGTTACTAAATCAACACCCCACAAAAGTCCGATTCCACGCACATCGCCTATCATCTCGAATCGCTCCTGCATTTCAAGCAATCGGGTCTGCATAATTTGCCCTAAATCTTGTGCGCATCTCAACAAATCATTCTGCTCAATCACTTCCAGTACTGCCAACGCAGCAGCACTTCCTACCGGAGATTTTTCGTGGGTGAAATGACCTACCGAATGTTCGGCTACATCATTGTACTTTTCGTTGGTGAGAACCGCAGCCATGGGAAAAACTCCCCCACCCAATCCTTTGCCAATAGTCACCATGTCAGGCACAATACCGTAATGCTCAAAAGCAAAAAACTTCCCGGTTCGTCCTAATGCTATCGGAATTTCATCGAGAATAAGCGTTACATTAAATTCGTCGCACAAAGCACGAACTTTCTTCCAAAATCCTGCTACCGGTATTTGCACATCTGTGTTACGAATTGTTTCGGCTATTAAAGCACCTACATCACCTTCGTTTTCAAATACATGCCGGATATATGCCACGTACACGTCCTGATCGGGATCGTTTTCCCAAAGCGAACGATAGCTTACAGGTTGTGGAACATGCTCCACTCCCGACATCAACGGACCCGTACTCTTCCGAAAAGAAGCTTCGCCGCCTACAGAAATCACATCAAGTCCTCCTCCATGAAAAGAGCCCCACATCGACACAACTTTATGCTTACCGGTTACAATTCGCGATAGTTTTAGTGCTATTGAGTTAGCTTCAGAACCACCCGGAGCAAAAAGCACACGTTTTAATCCGGGAGCCATCGTGCAAAGTTTCTCAGCCAATTGAATGGATTCATTGTTTGTATATCTCCGGGGAGAAAAGGGTAGCTTATTCAGCGTTGTCACCATTGCCTGAATGACTTTCGGATGCCTGTATCCAACCTGATGTACATTATTGCCGTGGAAATCCAGCAATTTTCTTCCTGAAGCAGTAATTATATAAGGACCTTCACACTCTGTCAATACTTCCATGCAAGGTGTGGACATAGCCTGATGAACAAACCACGATGCGTCCCTGTCCAGCTGTTTAATTGTTTCTGCTTGTAGTCCTATTATCCAGTCTTTTCTGGCTTCAGTCAGATTTATATCTCCTTCAACCTTCAATGTTCTGTCATTGCTCATGTTTACTTATATTAAACTCTATTAATTTTTTATTGCACAAAGTAACAGCTTAGATATTACAAGTATGTTGCATAGTTATGAATAACTTATAACTACATATCTCAGCTAATATATTTTTCATATTTTTGCAGCGAGTAGAAATAAGAACAGCACAAATTCACTATTAGTAAACTATATGAATGGAAATGAAATAAGTTTCGTTGGCAAACGGATAAAAGAAATGAGGCTTAGTAAGGATTTAAAACTAGTAGAAGTTGCCATCAAATCCGGAGTGAGTAAGGGGTTGTTATCACGCATTGAGAATGGTCGAACTATTCCTTCTTTACCCGTGTTTTTTAATATTATAAGTGCACTGGATGAAAATCCTACGACATTCTTCGATCAAATGAATTTTGATTCAAATTCGCCTTTTTACCTCCTTGTAAAAAGAGAAGAGTATCAACCCATCGAAAAAGAATACTCGGTTGGCTTTCATTATTTTTCCATACTTAGTCACTCGTTTAAAGACATTACATTCAACGCTTTCTACCTGGAGTTAAAACCTAATGCAAGGCGCGATATGGTCATTACCGATGGTATGGAGTTTATCTATTTAGTAGAAGGAGATATTGATTACAAACTGGGTGAGGCGATGATTACCATGAATCAGGGTGATTCACTTTTTTTCGACGGACGTGTGCCTCATCTGAAAATCAACAACTCGACAACAACTGCACGTATACTCGTAATTTATCTATTATTTAATTCGTAAAAACAAACAACTTATGTCACAACTTGTAGAAATGATCGTTTTTGATATGGCCGGAACCACCATAAAAGATAACCATGAAGTGGAAGATTGCTTTATCAAAGCTGTAAATGAAACCGGATTAACTACCACCCACGACGAAATAAACGCCATGATGGGATGGTCGAAGCGAAATGTATTTGAAAAATTGTGGAAGAAAGAACTGCCTAAGGCATCTGCAAAAGATTTAGCCAAACGTATTGATTATTCATATGACGCTTTCCGCGAAATTTTGGAAGCACACTATTTGCACACGGCCATAATCCCGACGGAAGGAACTATGGAGGTATTCGAATTTCTAAAAGAGCGAAATATCAAGATTGCACTTACAACAGGGTTTTACCGTAAAGTAACTGATATCATCCTTCAAAAACTAAATTGGAATGTGGGGTTGGATCAAAATAACGTCGGCAGCGCGCTGATAAATGCATCCATCAGTAGCGATCAGGTGATAGCCAGCCGTCCGGCGCCTTTTATGATTTTCCGGGCTATGGAACTTTGTAATGTAACAGACGTTAGAAAGATTATCAAGATTGGCGACACACCGTCCGACCTGGCCGAAGGTAAAAATGCCGGTTGCCTCTATTCCTTTGGAATAACCAACGGAACTCATTCAAAAAGTGAGTTGGAAATATATGAAAATGATGGTTTGATAGAAAATCTCATTCAATTTAAAACCAAACTTGAAAGCATTTTGTAAAATGATCCAATGAAATAAGAACCTATGACAACACTAAAACACCTGAGTTTATTCATTCTCCTGTTGGCAATGCATGCGGTGCAAGCTCAATCGGTAGATGAAATCTCTAAAAGCAGGTTGATTCTGCCAAATGGCTGGGGACTGAGCCCGGTGGGAAAGATGCTCACGCTTGGCGATCTTCCGCTGAATATTGCCGTATCGCATTCGCAAAAATTACTGGCAGTTACGAACAACGGACAAAGCACACAAAGCATTATGCTGATTGATGCTGTGAAACAAACCCGACTCGACTCCGTGATAATCGGTAAATCGTGGTTAGGACTGGCCTTTTCGTCAAACGATCAATTTCTGTATGCATCGGGAGGAAACGACAACTGCATAGTAAAATATAGCCTGGCTGACCAAAAGCTAAAGGCTGTGGACACGCTGGCTTTAGGCAAACCCTGGCCGGTGCGAATATCCGTTGCCGGTATTGCAGTGGATGACGCAAGCAATAAATTATACGCAGTTACCAAAGAAGATAATGCCTTGTATGTGTACGACCTGAAAGCTAAACATGTTCTGTCTCGCACTCCCCTGGGAGGAGAAGGCTATAACTGCATCCTGTCTCACAGTAAAAACGAACTTTATATCAGCTGTTGGGGAAGCGGCAAAATCATGATTTGGGACACGCAGCAAGCTAAGTTTTCGTCCGACATTGCCGTTGGCAGCAATCCTAACGATATGTGTCTGACAAAAAATGGAAAATATTTGTTCGTTGCCAATGCAAACGATAACTCGGTATCGGTTATAGACCTCCGAAAAAGACAAGTAATCGAAACGCTCAATGCAGCTTTATTTCCTCATTCGTTGGCCGGCTCCACCACCAACAGTGTAGCACTTAGCGAAGACCAGAAAAAGCTCTTTATTGCCAATGCCGACAACAATTGTTTGGCTGTATTCGATGTAAGTGAACCCGGAGAAAGCGTTAGTAAGGGATTTATTCCAACAGCTTGGTATCCAACCTGTGTGCGTATGGTGGGAAAAACACTTTTTATTGCTAATGGAAAAGGAAATATGTCAATGGCCAATCCTGACGGACCTAATCCCTACGGAAGAGACGAAGAAGTGGTGTACCAACAAGGGGGAACCACAGAGAAATCGACTCCGGTACAATATATCGGAGGGCTTTTCAAAGGAAGTCTTCAGATACTGAATAACCCTACCGATAAGGCTTTGGCTGTTTACACGAAAAGTGTATATAAAAACACCCCCGACCCACAAGGCAAAGACTTCAAAATTCCGGAAAACAACCCGATTCCACATCTACAAAATGCTACATCGCCCATCAAATATGTATTTTATATCGTCAAGGAAAACAGAACCTACGATCAGGTTTTAGGCGATATGCCCGAAGGCAATGGTGATAAAAATCTCGTACTTTTCGGCGAGAAAGTTACTCCCAATCAACATGCTATTGCGCGTGAGTTCGTTCTTCTCGACAACTTCTATGTCAACGGCGAAGTGAGTGCCGATGGACACAACTGGAGCTTAGGAGGATATGCCACCGATTATCTGGAAAAAACCTGGCCCACAAGCTATGGTGGACGCGGAGGCGATTACGATGCAGAAGGAAACCGAAAAATAGCTAATAACAAAGATGGGTTTATCTGGGATTTTTGCAAACGGAATGGAGTGAGTTATCGTACCTATGGAGAATTTGCAGACGATTATAAACCGAATATCCCGGTGTTGAAAGATCACTTTTGTCCCTTTTATACGAGCTGGGATCAGAAGGTGCGCGACACCATCCGATTCACACAATGGCGCAAAGACTTCGATTCATTGCTGGTTCATCAGTCTTTGCCGCGGCTCAATACCCTCCGCTTTATCAACGACCATACCGAAGGCTTGAACAAAGGTAGACCAACTCCCAAAGCACACTGTGCTGATAATGATTTAGCCGTGGGGATGTTTGTTGATTACCTCAGCCATTCGCCCATCTGGAACGAAAGTGTGGTCTTTGTTGTGGAAGATGATGCTCAAAACGGCCCCGACCATGTGGATGCGCATCGATCACCGGCCTTTGTGGCAGGAGGATTCGTAAAAACGGGTTTTGTGGATCACACCATGTATTCTACAGCCGGTATGCTTCGCACCATGGAACTTATTCTGGGCATTCCGCCCATGAGCCAATACGATGCTTCGGCCGAACCCATGTGGCGCTGTTTCGACAATACCCCGCAGCATCAACCTTATCGCGTAAAACCTCATCAGGTTGACCTCAACGAAGTGAATACCGACACCAGCAAATATGCATACATCAGTCAAAAACTCGACTTCAGAAAAGAAGACGAAGCCCCCGACGGCATTTTGAATGAAATAATATGGAAAGCAGTAAAAGGAATTGACAGCCCCTGTCCGCCCTCTGTTCATGCTGCATTTTTTATAAACAGGTAAATTGAAGATCAGACTTTCATATTTTGTCCGATAAATTTGCCAACTAAAATCAAAAGAGCTGATAATGATTTATCAGCTCTTTTTAGTATTAATATAGCTTTGCTTGAGATTTTAAAAAAAAGAAAGCTCTTGCTTTCCTTATTCCATTTTTGATATGCAAGGCAAGAGCCTTGCTTTTAGCAGCGACGAAGTCTGGAGACTTCGCCGAACTCAATACCGCCAAACTACGCTGAACGAGGGGGATTAGAAATAAATCCCACCGACCAGCCCGCACCTTTATGCAAGCAAGTAATGGTTATATATCCGCGAGGACAAGTGTTATTCAATCCCATTATTTCACATAAATTATTTTACCACAAAAATCAGAACATTCTGACTTTGAAAAACGTGAGCTTTTGTTCATTGAATTTATTAAACAATGGATATCCAAATCATCTATTCTAAATTCGAGAATATCTTTCTTTTTGTAACCCTTTTCAGTAAAATAGCTATATAATTCCTTAAAATCATTATCTCTAAACCCTTTTAGTTTATATATAATTTGTTCGCCATTCCAAAAGCCAACAATAAAGACTTTACATTCTTTTGAGATATTAATATTAAATTTTGAGATTACATTTATTTTATAAAAAGAAATATTATCAATTAAATCAACTGGAATATCTACATTAATTTTTTCAACATTAAGACAACTATCTAAAATATAATTTAAGTTGCTCTTATTAATAGGGACTTCACTATTAATTTCAATAGCTGCTAATAATTTAGCTAAGAAGCTATTATCTTTTATCCTGTTCTGAGGTACTATTATTATACATTGTAATAATAATAGTACTAGTAAAATAGTTTTTTTCATAATTTTTTTCGTTGTTCTGTAATAATAGCAGTACGAATTCCCCCCATGCTGCCGCACGAATTCTATGTTTAAATCCAAATTATTTATATTAAAATTATTTGTTAAGCACAATCCAAAAATGGATTTAGATAATTTTCCCTATAAGGGATCTTATTGTTTACAACCGCAAAAATACGGTGTATAAGTTTGTTCCTTACATTGTTTATTACTATCCGGTCTTTTTTGCCTTGAGCAATTTTCCGAATATAATAAGCAGCGAGTTCTTTGTCATATTGCACAGCACATCTGGCACATTGGGTCAGTAAGGTTTTAATCTCCTTGTTTGCCAATTGGCTTATGTGATTTCCTTTGTTTATGCTCGTTCCAGAGCTTTTTTCAAAGGGAACCACACCACAATAGCATGCAAGCTGCCGAGCAGTTTTAAATGCCTCGAAATTGTTTGTGTGGATTATTAAAGCAATCGCCGTAATCATTGCCACTCCTTTGATTGTGACTACCAACAGGTAATTTTCCTTTAATTGTCCCGATATAATAATATCGTGCATTTTAGTTTCTATTACTTCAATCTCTTTCTTGATACGGTCAATATCATGTTGACTGTTCTCAAAAATAAAACGCGAAGTAGTATCCCTTGTTATCACACGTCTGGTTTCCTTGGCAGAAACTTCAAGAGATACTTTATTTTTGACCAATCTCCCCCTGTATGCAAACAATAGACGAAGTGATTCAATGTCTTTATTTGCAGGCTTACAAGCAACAGCTTTATCTTCAAATCGTAAAGCATAACGGGCTATTTCAAGAGAATCTATTTTGTCTGTTTTTGCTCGTTTTATGCCCCAGGAACATTTTATCTGCAAGGGGTTTTCCAACCAAATAAACATGTTCTTTTTGATAAGAAAATCCGTTAGTCCACGGCTGTAAAGCCCTGTATGTTCTCCACAAAACAACCAGTCTTGTTTAGAGACATTCGATTGTTTGGTTACCCACTTGAGAAAATCGTTAAACCCTTTTTTCTCATTTAAAAAGATTGCTTGTGCAAAATCTTGTTGATCTATGCTTTTTAGCACAGTCACATCGAATTTACTTTTTGAGAAGTCAATTCCAATGAATAAAAACTTTTTCATACTTTTGTTTTTGAAGTTTTTAAATTTGGAATTAACCGAAAGAACTGCCTGTACTAACACCCTTAATAGGCTTCAAAGCCTAACATTCTATTTGGTATTTGCAGTTTGATCCTTAAGAGTCTGATTCGTGCGATAGAGATTTTTCTCTTGATTGCATCATAGTTCACTTTTAAGGATCGGTTAATTCCTTCTTTTATACAACAAAAGTAAAGAAATAACCTATAAATATTTTCTAACTGCAAACTAAGGGAATTGCATCGTGTGGCAGGTAAGGTAGCAAACAAATAATAATCAAACGAAAAAGATTACAATGAGTAAAAATTATAAGTCTTTGAACTCTCTTTCCACTCGTTACAATGGGAAGCAATAATAAAATAAACTAACGTTAATACTAATTTAAAACTAATTTCATGAAAACAAAACTAATTATTCTTTCGGTAATGACATTTATGTCATTTGTGATATTTGCGCAGACAAAAAATGATTCAACAAATAGAATTACCACAAATTATAAAACTCATTGGTCGGTAAAGATTAATTTTAATTTGCCTGCTTTAGACCCTGAAGCTATCCAAATAGCGTGGTTGGATTTTGATCCGACTGTAAAATTTAATTCAAAACTTAATGCAACCCATCTCGGAACAAAATTGAGAGCTGCAAAAGATGAAAAGGAAAAAGAAATGAGAATCAGAATAGAATGCGAAGTGATTTGGAATTCATTGTTTGAGGGAGTCAAAGGAAGTGAAATGTATTTATTGAGTAGACACGCAAATATGTTATCCTTGGCATCAGATTATTCTCAACAAAAAATAAAAAAATGGTTGGTTTCAAAAGAATTTATGCTTGACAATAAACCTTACGCCTATGCTGTACCTCTTGAATTAGAGAATGGTTCAAAACTTGAAATCACTTTAAATAATG
>Ga0302209_10001363_pt1 | contig 10587 bp, 4 predicted proteins | sample II_Fen_E3_1_FD_194574 | JGI IMG/M metagenome (GOLD analysis project Ga0302209, IMG submission 194574) | Peat permafrost microbial communities from Stordalen Mire near Abisko, Sweden - II_Fen_E3_1 | ecosystem: Environmental > Terrestrial > Soil > Wetlands > Permafrost | place: Sweden: Abisko...
TATCAATAGTATTCGTTCTATTTGCGTTCCTATATGTTTTTTATACGTATTCATGTTCGATAAAAACCCAGTCGGAAAATTGTAGATATTCTATTTCGAGTATGAATTTTGGGGCATTAGTACTTGATAATAAGTCTGGAGATGTATACGAGATTGATGGAACATTGATAAGTAAATTTAAAAAGAAGCAATAAAAAAAACGGTCAGGAACCACCCCGACCGCAAATTGTGTTTAACCAACCAACGGCATACCGGAGGAAAGTGATACAAAGATATATTATAATTTGATAAGTTCAAAACATTGATAGTTTACCACTTAAAACAGACTGAAAAAATCTATTCTTACCATTATTCTTACCATTAATTAAAATACGCCTGACTATCGTGTTAGTAATCAGGCGTATTACTTTAAATAAGTGTTGTCTCACAAGGATTCGAACCTTGACAGGCAGATCCAGAAACTACAGTGCTACCATTACACCATGAGACAGTTTTTTTAGTTGTAACGATCAGGTTTCTGGTTTCTGATCGCTATTTCGGGTCAAAATTACAAAAATTATTTGACTTTACAAATTCAAAAATGAAAAAAAGTGTATGATCTGTCCCATTTATCATTCATTTTAAGGAGCGAAAGTTTATCTTGTTCGCTGATTATCACTAATTATAGATGTTCAAAAAAAAAGGAATATTTATTAAAGAATATGTGCTGTAAAACATGAGTTTACACTAATTTATCTTCCAATGCACTTTAATTTAAGTAACTGGTATTGATTAATGATGTGGTATTGACAACATTATTAAGCATTGATTATCTAACGATCATTGGCTCAAGAGTAAATACAGGTAATTAATCCCAATCTAAATAATAAAATTGAACTTTTATTATTCAAAATATCTTACCTAATTTTATAAGCTGTAATTATAAGCTCTCTATTTTTTAAATTAAACCTCCGTATTGTGAAAAAATTAATCTTCGTGCTTTGTAAATAATCTTTTACATTTGATACATATTGCGAGTTAATTCAACCGATCTTTTAATCGACAAAATCGGTTTTGCTTGCTTTAAGAGTATTTTTAGCTTCTTGGAAACAGAATCTACCGTGAATGAAATACAAGTATGTGCTTCAATTCAGCTTTTTAATCTGTGAGATATCGGACGTATTCGAAAACTGTTAATGACATACGAAATGTTCGTTCAATATTCTATTGCTTTTTGTAAGTTTCAATTACCTCATCGTTTGCCTACCTGTGTTATTAGTAATATAACCATTCAAGCCATCCGCATAATGCATCACCATTGCGTTTATTGCAATCAATAGTAATATTAATCTCGCCCTCGATCATCAGGTATTCAAATATATTATTAAAGAATATAAAAAAGTGGCTCAAAATCATCTGTTCTGAGCCACTCTTGTAATCTATTGAGAATAATCAAAAAAATTATTTTACAAAAGCCTTAAATACTTCGTTTCCAATTTTTACAATATAAACCCCTTGTGACAGAACCTTGAACTGATTTTCATTTGCCTTAAATGAGGCAATTGTTTGACCATTTACATTGTAAATATTAACTGTCTTTCGATCCGCCCCTTTTATAATGATTCCATTTTTTACACCTATAACAGATGCTGATCTAAACACATTCGATTCAACACCGGTATTTAGTTTTGACACTAAAGAGATATTGTCAATGTAGACAATATCAGTACTTCCCTCTGATCTTGAATTGAATCTGAACTGTAAAAAGCTTGCATCTTTTATATGAACCAGATTAGTTATATTAATAGTATGTTCTACCCAACCAGCTTCAGTTCCTTCATTAGTGAAGACGGAGTCCATTGCAGTAATAAAATCACCACTGTCAGTCGAAACAGATACGCTGACAAATGGAATTGTAGAGTAATTAGCTGCAATACCCTGATACAACCAGAAACGAAGTATTATACTATCTCCTGATAATGCAATTTTTGGTGAAGTTAAGTCTCCATTTACCACTGTATAATAGCCTTGATTGAAATACGTAGCCATACCACCATCTCTATCTTGAGGAATGATTCCATTAATTGTTTCCGATGGAGTCCAGGATGCATAAGTCTGATCTGAATTAGTTACCCAACGTTGAGTTGAAGATGTCCCATTCGCAAACGATTCTTTGAATGGTAACTGGTACAATGGACCTAAAGTGATATAAGAAAGGACAATTTCTCCGCGTCCTTCATTTGTTACAGGTACAACGCCATAGTAAAATATATCCTGTTCCACTTTTGAGCTAAGATCAATAGTATAAGTAGACGCTTTAATATTTGATGCAATCAATGAGTATACTTTTGAAGTAACGTTGTATTCATAGATACTATACGATAACGTGTTAGTGTCCAAAACTCCACCATTAGCACCTTTAGTCGGTGCATTCCATGTTAATGTAGGCTTTTGGTTTGCCAAGTCAGCTTTAATCGATAAATTTGTAATTATGTCTGGTATGTCTTTTCCCACAAATACAGAGTCATTAACAGGTTTACCTGGTCCGAATTCATTACTTGCCAGAATCATATATGCATTATTACCATATAACGCTTCCGAATCGGTCCATGTAATGGCTTCTCCCGGAGTTGGATTGTTGAATGTTTTCAATGGTATAGTGCTATTTACTCTAAAAATATCTATTTTAGAGATACTCGTCAGTTCTCTTCCTGCATAATCATAAGTAGGAGCTTTGAATTGAAATAATGAAGATAAATTTCCTGTTTGATCCGATGTTATTTTTAAATCATCTACGCCTATTGGTGATTTTGACGAAGTGATTTTTCTTACGCAGATACTATCTACAGCAAAATTTATACAATCGAAAAGTGTATTCGATTTAACATTCACACCTAAATAATACTTCCCTGCATCACCTGTAATAAACATCTGATCTTTAGAAGTGAACTTGAAAAAGTTTTGATTAGATATTTGAGCAAATTCAGTTTGTGCGTTAGCTTTGGGAGACATTCCTTTTGTTAAATGCAAAGAGACACTCTTATAGCTTGAGTTAGTATATTTGAAGCTTAACTGATAAACCCCATCAGCATCCAATTTGATAGCCGGGGTATATAGATTGAAATAGTAATCTCCGGCTGTCATACAGAAGTTAGACAAACTAATAGCCTTGCTGGTACTGTCATATTTCCAGTCACTTGCACCATCCAGCGTAATTTCAGAAGTATATAAAGCACGTGCAGCTTCCGTGTCAAATGTTTCGAGATATGGAGCCGTATAAACCCCGATAAAATCGGATGCTTCAGCAGGTTTTCCAACTCCGTTTTCATTTTCTGCTACTGCACGGTATTTTGTGACTCCAACTTGTGGAACATTAGTGTCGATCCATGTCAGTTTTGTGTTGACTTGTGGTGAATGAAAAGTGTATACCGGTTCAGTTGCATCTCCCCGATAAATATTTACGTTGCTGATAGAACTTAAATTTTCAGCTATCAAATTTTTCGATGGGGTAGTGAATGAAATAGTAGCAGCCAACTCATCATTAGCATCCCTGATCACAGATAAATTTGATACAGAATCAGGAGCTCCGATATTGCCAATTGCATCTAAAATAATTTTATTAATTGTAAACATACATGATTTAGCTGCATCGCTGTAAACATAAAATCCTACAGAGTAATCTCCATCTATAGGAACTGAGAATTCTATCGTTTTATCTTCAAAATCACCAATGCTCAAATTCGGCATGTCTTTCAATGTGGTTTTGAACGTAGTGGTGTCACTCGGATTAGATCCAAGAGATATTTTTAGATTTTCCGGATAATTCGCAGCAAATCCTTTTGCTGAGAAAATTAATTTATATTTAATTCCTGAGGCTAATCTGAGACGAGGTGTAATAAGCCAGTCAGCCGACACAGATCTTCCAGCAACAGTATTAATTGTAACACAGTTACTGCTTGGGAAGAGTGTCCATTTCTGACCATCTTTGTTCCCGTCAATAATTGTAAAGAATTTCAGAGGGTCAGAATCATCGAACAACTGAGTGTAAGGTATCGGACATGCTGATCCGTAATTTATTAATTTGGTACTGTCGACAATACCTGCTTTGTTTTTACCATTATAGGCTGTTACCGAATAAAAGTAGTTTTGCATATCCGTAGACAGAGTTTCTCTAAAACTTGTATTTTTCAGGTTGTCTGCAACTAATACTTCGCCCGGGTAACGGTATACTTTGTAGAATAAAGAATCAGAATTTATATATCCATTATTAATTCCACCGACAGGTGCTTCCCAGTTTAAATTGCTAACTCCGTTTTGAATTGTAAATGAAAGGTTTTGTACTGACTTCGGAATGTCATATCCGGCATAAAAATATTTATCGGTAGATGGTGAGATCCCAGCTGAATTTACAGTAGTAATGGCAACGTAATGATTATCGTTGCTGAAAGTGTAAGGAATACTGTATGATGTTCCCGGAGTTGCATTCTCATCTTTAATTAATTGGCCATCAATCCATAATTTTAGGTTTACATCCCCTGTTAATGATTGACCGGCAAAGGTTTGAGATGGAATGGTGAAATTTACAGTAGCTTCAGCTTTTTCGTTTGTTATGTAAGCTATATTAAAGTCTCCAATTGCTGCAGGTGCTGCATCTACTGCATCGTTGTCAGTAATATATAACCCGATAAGTTGATTATTCTCTGGGAAATTTCTGATGTATGATGCTTCTCCAGTAGCGATATTAACCGAGTAGAGGTTATTGCCGGTTGTAGTAACAGCATACCATAGAATGGTGCCCGTTTTGCCGTCGTATGTTGCCGATTGTAAATAACGATCTGGTGTTATTCCTGTACTTCCGATAAGGCTTGGCGTTCCGGTTTTTTTGTCGATTGAATAGAAGTCACCATCGGTGCCAATACAGTAAATATTACCGTCAGGAACTGCAATCATTGCTAAAGCATCAAACTTGCCTTTCCATTTTGTAATAATATCAAAAGAAAATGTTTCTTTGTTGAATGTACTCCAGTAAAGTCCAGTAAGGTCTTCGTTATATTCTAAGGCGTAAATCTGATTGCTTGTTTCATCATAAGCCATTGAAGAAGCCAACATATCGTAGGTTACTTCTGATATTGCTTTTTCTCTTTCAATTGCCCAGGGATCTGTAGTTAATGCATTATACGTAGCACCGGCAAGTGCGCCTAACATTGTTACAGGGCGAATACCATAAAACTTTCCATGTGTATATGCTCCAGTTAAATAATCTAATCCCATACCTGTGAACAACGGTGTGAACGTTGGAGTGCTGGAATTGTCAATGGAATATGAATAAAATCCGCAGGGAACATTCACGATTGATGAATCAGCCCATCCATTTTTATTAATCATATCTCCAAAAAATTTTCGCCCTTCGAATTTACTAAAATCATCAACAGCTTTTATCTTGCTTTGTTTCGTGGCGGCATTCTTGGTTTTAAAGCTTGAAATTCCACCTGATAATATCTTATTCGAATTGTCTGAATATTTAAAATTCAGCATTCTAATTTTTCGAGGCGAAGCTTTAATACTGATATCCTGTTTCTGAGCATTATCACCTGCTGGCATAGCAAAAAGAGATAAAGCTCCTAAAAACACAGACATAATACATGTCAAAAAAAGTACTTTTCGTTTCATAATTTAATTTATTAGAGTGAATAATTGTTCTTTATAAGAAGTTTAGTTGTCTTTGAGTGTTCACCATTGACAGATATGATATATTGTCCGGGAGTCAACGCAGATATATCTACTGTTACATTTGAAGTGTCATTATTTTTTTTATCCATAACAACGATTCCGTTTATAGCGTATATAGATATCATTTTGATAGGGAAACTGCTTTTTATGTTTACTGACGAATTCGCTGGATTAGGAGACAATACACAGTGAATATCATCTGCAGTATGGTAGGCAACTCCTGTCATCGGATTAAATATAGTAAAATAACATTTCGCAAATTCCACTGGTGTAATGTAAGCATTGTTAGTCCCATTTACTAAATTGACTAGATATCTTCCGCCATTAATACCAGTCTCAAAATTACCTGACAAAGTCATATCGACTGTACTCCCAGCTTCAACGGTAACGAATGTTGGATCCAAAGATCCCACTACAGTTGTACCATTTTCAGGATATATATATGCATAAATATATCCTGAGAAAACGCCTTGTGCACAATGAATCTTAGCTTTTAATTTTAAGTCGTTGCTTGGAACATGTTCGTTGTCCGTGAACGACACATTTTCGGTAATGGAGATTATTGCTTTTTGTGTTGGTGTAGACATAATTGTAACCGGGATTAACTCACTTAATTTAGAATAATCCTGATCGGTAATCGAAAGCAGATAGTCGCCTGCAGGTACATTAAAAGCGTCAACAAAGTTAACAGTAGTTGTTGATCCTCCTGTTAAATCAACAATTCGATTTTCTCCATCCAGGACTTTCTTATTTGTACTTTTATTGTAAAGAGTAACCCTGAGATCTCCGTAATACTCTGTTGTTCCGGTATTTTTGATTTCTGCACTTATTGCTGTTGATGTATAAGCATAAATTTTTGGACTTATTGTAATATTAGTTGCTGATAGTGTATAGCTGTTTGGAGAAGTAAATTTAATTGTGTTGTTTTCAACAATCATAATAAGGTAATTGACGTAACCCAGATTGGATTCATGAATACTTTGCCATGTGGAAGTTCCACTTACTCTACACATTGGTCGAAGTGTATAAGTTCCATCGGCAAGTGATGAAAAATCGACATCAAGAAATGATGATCCGTAAACCATTGCACTCTCTTCAATTCTAATATATTGATTACCAGAAAGTTCAAATACCTGAGATTCATTAGCATCGAAAGCAGCAATGCCGAAATCGCAAACTACAGGTTCCCAGCCCATGTTTTGAACTTTACCTGTAAGCTTAATGGTAGTTTTGTCAGACTTTGTTATTGTTGACGGAGTTGCTTTCAGTGTTTCGGTCGAAATAAGCTCAATCGTTTTTATAGAATTACTTTGAGGTTTTTGAATACCTGTAATAATAGCTTGCTTATAATTAAATCCACCATCAGAACCACCTAATCCTTGTGTGGAAGGTGTTAAAGCCGTTGTCAGAAAATATCCGTTCGACATTCCACCCCAGCCCCAATTAATATGGAAAAAGCCATCAGTGCTATATCCATCACAAACAAAGGCATGCCCACCACTAGTAGCGAATCCTGTAACAAAAACCGGACGCGCATTGTCTAATTCAGTTCGAATTATTTCGTCCCACTCTTTCGTTCCGTAATTATCACGGTTTTTGAACGATACTCCTGGATCGTAGTTAAAATAGTTTTCAAGTGCATAACACCAATCTTTAGATAGGGCACCGCTTGCAGAACTATATTCCATGTCGACTGCAATTCCGCATTGTAACATTAAAGTAGCCACCGCTAGCTTAGATGCATCGGATGAAGCGCTGTTATAAAATGGATTTATAAGATTCCAGTCGTAAGTAGTTTCACCAAAGTTTGCTGTCAGTACATTGCCTGATAAAATGGAAGGGCTGTATGTGTGTGTTCCATTCCCTTTTTCGGGCCAACGGTGATAGTATAATATCTGAGCCATTGCAGTTGCCACACATCCGGTTGAAGAACGTGTATTTGGCATATAGAGTGGGCAAAGATTATTGTAAGGAGCATCCTGGTTCCAGGCGATACGACCTAGAAGGGGAGTAACAGAAGTAGATATAATAGAGGTCTCGTTGTCAGTTTTTAATTTTGCCGATACACTTTTTGTTAGAGTTCTTAAATACTTAATTTCCTCGCGGTATCCGTCAAGCCAACTTTTCATATTGTCAGGCAGGGAGCTGTAATCAAAGGAGCCCTGATCGCAATATCCGAGAATTTCATTGGATTTATCATCAGCGGAAACAATTACATAACCATCTTCCGTTCCACGGTTGAACACATAAAAATAATTTACTGAATCTGATTCCTTTTCCATTGCTCTGTAAGCAATGCTCATAATGGCACTTGTCCGGGCTTTACTCATCAAATGTGTAGAAGTTGCATTTTTCCCAAAGAGTTGAGCTTTATCAAGCGCTTGCGCTTCTGAAATCTGTTTTGCAGATATATTTGCAAATGTCGCAGCAAAACAAAGATATATTATTAATTTTCGCATTTTGATCTGTGTAGTTTTAAATTGCAATGCAAAAATACAGCAAAACGCATGAAATACATGCAATATGTCACAATAAGCTTTCCTGATTCTGAAATCGGTAAAAACTATTGTCCAAATTTAGACTCGGAAGAACGTCGTTTATCAGTTTGTGCCATTTTCTGATATAAAGAAGGAGTAATACCTGTTCCCTTCTTAAAGGCAAGTATAAAGTTGGTGCTCGATTTATAACCAACACTCTCAGCAATACTTTGTATAGTATTGTTTACATATTTCTCATCCATCAACCTTTTTCGGGCTTCCTTAACGCGGTATTCGTTGATAAATGTTCTGAAATTTTTATCGTATGTATCGTTTATTATTTGTGATACATATCTGGTATTTGAATTAACCATTTTAGCAAGCATGTTCAGGTTGAATTCGGAATTGCAAAATTCGTCAGTTGTCTCCATGACCAATTTGATATTGGAAAGTATTTGATTCTTTAGTTCTGGATCCATAACATCAGATTGTTTCTCGCTGGATTCTTCAATAAACCCGTCCGAATCGTAATTTGCAGTTTTGTTAGACTCATATGAATCACGTTGTTGTAACTCTATTTTGACCAGTTCTTTATTGCGGTCAAATAAGTTCTGATAGGCATCCTGGAGCTTCTTTTTCTGTTTGTATATAAAATGTATGAAAATTGCTAACGCTAACAGGATAAGTACAGTAAACAACATGGTTTTTTGCCATGCTGATAGTTTTATACTAAGGATTTTTATTTTTTTGTCACTTTGATTGGTTTCGTATGTTTGTTGTTCGTTCGTAATTTTATAGAAGTCACGTAGGTTCATCAGTGAGTCCGATAAATGAAAATAGAGTCCTTGATAGTGAAGTATAGCTTCTTTGTCGCCTTTTAACGTATAAACTCTCATAAGATTTTTATAGCTGTCTACAACCATATATGCGAGTTTATTATCTTCGGCAAGCTTGTTGTATAATCTTAAATAAAAAACAGCAGAATCAAGTTGATTGGTGTTTTCGTATATAAGGCATATCTCAGAATATGCAGCGGCAATATACTGCGGTTCCAGTTGATATTTCTCAGCCTTACGTATGGATTCAATAAAATAGTTTAGTGCTGAAACGTTATCATTCGTACTGGCGGCTATATATCCTTTGTTCAGCGTATAGGAGTATTCTTGTTTTTTTCTGTCAGAGAGTTGAAGCTTTCGTGCAGTTTCATTATAATTTACAGCCTCTTTATTTTTTTTCATGAAACAGCATATACCGGTCATGTTATTCAGAAAACTAAACTCCATTTCTGGGTCTTTCAGTGTTTGGCATATACTATATCCTTTTAAATAATAAGTGTAGGCGTGTTCGTAATCTGAAAAAACGGAGTGTATATTTCCAATATTAAAGTATGATATTACTTTTTCGCGTGTGTAGTGATCTGGAGTCTTGTCCGAGAGCTGGATGCATTTATTGAATTGTTGCAGAGCCTTTGTGTAATTTCCTTGCTTGAGGTAAGATTGACCAGAATCGATCAATTCATTCAATCGAATGAATTCAGTGCCTTGTTCCCGCATAGCTATTGCACTTAAGCAACAACTTATAAGTAGAGTCAAACAAAATATCCGCATTTAAAAGTTCTTTATGAATTTTTTATTTCATTCCAAAATTAGAAAAAATCAAGTAGATAACTATAATGGCATTGTTATTGAAAAGGCAATTAAAATAAAAAATAAAAATTACAATAGTGATATGTGACAGTAAAAAGAGTTATCATGCATTATTAATGGAAATGGACTGTTTTTTAATTTTCTGTTATATAGGCTATTGGAAATAAAGTTAAAAAATACAAAAAAACCTCATTTTTATGGACAAAAAGTAATTGTTGGATTTTTTTGTTGAAGTTCTTTGTAAATCCTATAAAGAGAAGCTGTTATTTTATTTAAAAACATTTTCCGGTGAAGTTCGTTCACTGTCTGTTCAAAACAGATTAATCAGATGTAAAATTAATATTTTTTTCTTAGACTTTCTTCTTTTAATTGATAACGTATCGATTTATGACCGATTATGTTTAAATATGCTTCTTTCTTTTCATGAGAATTTACATAATGCAAATGTAATTCCCGAACGAATTGTACACCCATCGTTTAGGATAGATGTACAGGGTGAAAGTTTAAGAAAAAAAACGGAAATTTTTTCAGTCGATTATGTATTTTGATTTAAAACTTAAAAGGGATCAGTATATCAGAAATCTGACCATTTAGATTTACGGGTTAGCCAACATTATAACAAACTAAAAACGCTAAATCATTCTTTCAAATGATTTAGCGTTAATTTTGTTGTCTCACCAAGACTCGAACTTGGTCAGGCAGAACCAAAAACTGCAGTGCTACCATTACACCATGAGACAATCGGTATGCTTCAT
>Ga0302209_10001370_pt1 | contig 10549 bp, 7 predicted proteins | sample II_Fen_E3_1_FD_194574 | JGI IMG/M metagenome (GOLD analysis project Ga0302209, IMG submission 194574) | Peat permafrost microbial communities from Stordalen Mire near Abisko, Sweden - II_Fen_E3_1 | ecosystem: Environmental > Terrestrial > Soil > Wetlands > Permafrost | place: Sweden: Abisko...
AACTAATTCATTTTTTAAATCATCATTCTGTGCTACATCTTCAGAAGGTGCATTTTTATTAATATCAATAACAGTTTTAGATGTAACAGAATTACTTAACTTATCATCTAACTCACCATTAGATATAGTTCCTTTTGCTGCTTTACCAGTCAAATTATTAATTTCTATATTTTGACTAATTTCAATCTTATCTACAATAGTAGCTACTATAGCCTTAGGAGAATCTATATTATCAGTTGCTATTGATACATCTTTATTTTTTAGTTTATTTAATAATACTTGTATTTGACTTATATCTTTATCAACTAAACTATTGATATCTATTTTAAAATATCCTTGAGCAGAGAATAATACTAATACAATATCTTTCCACTCTTGTTGTATATTTAATAATTTGGTAGTCCCCATAAGTCTACAAATCATTGATAACGGATTTATATCTTCAGTATAGTTATATACTTTTTTCATATCAGGTTTAGTCCAGTCATCAACAGGAATGAATACAGTTTTCTTATTATATCCCGCAGCTCCCAATCTAGAATCTTTTAAGAATCTTGTTATAAACTCAAAATATAAATCTATACCCTTATCTAATTTATATATATTATTTTTAAAGAAGGTTTGGTTATAGAAAGATAGATCTACAAATAGATTGAGTTTACTATATTTAGTATAATCTAAATATGTTTTAGTTATATAAGGAGCATCTATCTTTACATTATCATATATTGCTATTACTTCTTTAGGAGTTCTATATCTTTCATTATATAATAACTTATAAAGAACAGGATTGTAATCTTTATTTGCTTCATTCATTATTGTTTCATCCATATTCTCATTAAACATAATTAAAGAATCTTTTGTCATTAGTCCCATTTTGTCAATTGAATAGTCTTTGACTACATGTCCTACCATATATGATTCTTGTAGATCATCATTGAATAAATATTTATTCAATATTTTAGTTATATCGCATTTGCATTTATCAATTAATCTTGGTAGATAAAATGATATACAATCAGAAATGTCATTAAATATATCAATGTCATTTATTAATCCATCATTCATTAATTCACTATTATCTTTAAATCTCATATCTACATCTGAAAGCATTTCATCTTCTGTAGAATGTCCATCTAAGAACTTTAAAAATGCACAATGTAAATCATATATAATAGGAGTTGATTCAGAATTAAAATATTCTTTTATAGATTCTTCATTGCAATATTTAGAAAATCTATTATTCTTTCCTACATTAACTTGATCTTCAATCTTATATTCTTTTATTTTTTTATTTATATTATCAGCTAATTCTTTTTCATCCTCAGAATCTACATAATTAAAAAATCTTATAGCTGATAGTACATGCTCCTTATCTGGCATAGGATATTTTTTCTTTTTTAATAATCCATAATCTGAATCTTTTAATTTTTTCTTCTCTTCTGTAGTTAAAGCACTTTCATTCATTAATGCTTGTATCTTTTCTACTTGGGCTGCAGTATTAGATGGGTCAGTAGGATCTATTCTCTTTAATCTATTTATAGGTTTTCTCATCCTTATTTTCAATGCTCTTTGAAGACTCTTTGGATCTTTTAAAGTATTAGGTATATCAGCTTCAGCTAAATTAGTTCCTTTTATATCAGAAATTGGAATCTCTATTATATCATCTGGATCATATTCATCAAAGTTTAGATAATCATATAATGGATGATCTTTAACTTTAACCAATTTAGTATCTGTTGCTGCTTCATTTATAATATTATTTGTATTAGTAACAACAATTCTATTTCTTAATTCTTCATTTAATACATTATATGGAATATTATCATTAAGAACAATATATCCTTCTTGATTTATAAAATATGATATATCCTTCTCTATATAATAACTTTCAAACCATCTGGTAACTAAACTATCATTATTCATTAATTTTTTAGATGATTCATAATTTGGAGTTAATAAAAAAACGGCAGAACCTTTTCTTTTATTTTTTTCGTTTATTGGTAAAAACAATTGTTTTTTATATAATTTTAGATTATCCAATTCGTCTAAAAATATCATAATTAATCACTCCTTCTATTACATAATATTGTCGTTTAATAGATTGTTAATATTATATATTTAGAATAGAAATAACTATAATATAAATGGTTAAATTATACTTATAAGGGGGATTTAAAATGTCAAATGTAAAAACATTAAAATCTTTAGAGGAGGAATTTAAAATAGCTATAGAAACTAAAGCAAAATTTATAGCTGTTAAAATTCAAACAGAAGCATCTACTGATGCAGAAATTATAATTAATCCAAATGCTAATTTTCCTAAGAAATTGGAATATTATAAGAAAGCATATAATGAAGATCTAACTCTTAAAGCATTTAATGGTATTAAAATAACTGATTTTACACATTCAGAATCTTTTGATTGCATTCAATACGATTTATTACATAAATAACGGGAGGTCTATATCAAATGTACGAAGACTTATATACTATCTATTTAGATACTGAAGAAACTGTTGTATTATTAACAGATAAGAGATGTATATCAAAAGCTATGCAACAAATGAATAAATTTGTTATACAATTAAAAACAATCTTAGACTATTCTAGAACTGATGTTTTAAAAGATCTAGATAATATAAACAATTGTAAATATATATTACATTTATTTTTTAGTTCGATGCCAGAGGAATTAGAATATTCTCTTGAAACTATCGCTTCTATAGATACAACAAAGTATAATAAAACTGGAAAAGTATGTGTTACTAATGATATTCGTAATGCATATTGTATGGCAAAGCATAGTAATAAACAATATGGATTATTTATTTAAATATAGTATTGAAGAGCTTCGGCTCTTCTATATTTTTTATGATTATATATTATAACTATGATTATAATATTTTAGGAGATGAAATTATGATAAAATTTTGGACATTTCAAAGTAAACATACTATGGAAGAATTATGTAAAACGGGGAGATACTATCCTGATTTTGATAAGACATGCCAATATGAAAGTAGAAGGAGTTCATATGACTATATTCTAGATATATATAATGTAAATAGTTATACTGATTTCAATAATAATATATTTAGAGGAAAAAGATTTAAAGGTTTAGTTTTTGGTATTACTGAATATGATGGAAATCCTATAAATAATTATATAGAGTATAGTAATGATATATTAAATTTTGAGATACCTGGAGTATCTAGTTGTTGTGATGATATATATGTATTAGAATTAGAATTGCCAGATGATACACCACTATTATCTGTAGATTTTTATAAGTTTGCAGATTTAATATATTATTATAATAATAAAGATATTAAGAGAATCAATACTATTGATTTAGATTTGGATTTAATAAAAGAATGTTTATTTGATTTTGAATTAAATGAAAAAAATGATAAACATAAGTTATTACAATCTCATATAGCTTATATAGATAAAAGATATATAAAAAATATATATCCAGGAGTAGACTTTAAAGTCAGAGGACATAAGAGAATAAAAACAACCGCTATCTGTAATAAATTAGAATATTATAAAAAAAGACTGCTACTAACTAATTTATAGCACTTAAAAATTTAGTTTTTTATAACGTTCTAAACATATATCTAAAGGAGTGAATAGAACTTTATTAGGAGATGATATAAATTTGGACAAATATAGTTTTATTGAAAGACTTAAAAATATAACGCATGAACAAATTAATAAAATTATAGAAGAGAAAGGCAAGAAAGGGAAAAAAATTAGACCAATTATCTTTTATGATGAGGAAGGAAAGATAATAAAATAATTATTCAAATGTATAGTAATAAAATATTATACATCTAACAAAAATCTAATTAATAAAATTTAGGAGGATAACGAATTATGGAAAATGTAAAAGATTTAGTAAAGGAAATCAAAACAAATTTATCACAAAAGAGTTCATCACAGAAGGATGAATTGAGAGTAATGAAAGCTATGCTTAATGACAGAACTTATGAAGTAGGTATTTATGGTAAAGAGGGTAAAGAGGGAACAGTTAGTCCAGCTAAAGAAGCTAGAGATTTTGTAACATCTATTATCACATCAGCAGCAAAGATACCAGTAGCAGAAGCTGAAAAATTAGCAGAAGCTCATGAATTTAAGAAATCAGAAGCAGCAAATCTAATAAACATTTCTAAAGAATTTGTCAACACATATCTTGGAACAGATAGAAAATTGCCATTGGGTGGAAGAAAGACATCTGATGTTTCTCTTATAAAGAAAGTAGTAAAAGAATCTATCAGAACATACCCTAGTAAAGTTGGGGTTAATGAAGATGGAACTGCAAGATATGATCATATACCAGTAAAAGTAAAAGATCATACTAGCATTAGAGTTATTGCACCTTGCCCAGATTGGGTTTAATATAAATTATTTAAATAGATAAGGATGATTCCTTATCTATTTTTTTTGTCATTTTATAGGGAGGATTATATTATGAATATATATATAAAATATTTTAAATATGTATGTGAGCATAAGAAAAATGTTTTTAAAGAATGTATTAAAGTCTCAAAGAAATATAGTAATAAAACTAAGATTAGATTAATTATTCATGCTTTTACTCATGATTTAAGTAAGCTCAATCCTAAAGAATTTATACCATATGCTAAATGGTTTTATGGAGTAGATGGAATTAAACTAGAAAAGATGTATAACACAGAACAAATAACTAATGGTTTAAGTTGTATAAGTCGTAGTTATTTAGAATGCAAATCTAATTTTGATTATGCTTGGAGACATCATTTTATGTGTAATAAGCATCATTGGAATTATTGGTGTAACTACGATTATAAAGATGAAAATATTATATCTTGTAGAGCAATGGATAATTTATCAATATTAGAAATGATATGTGATTGGAATGCTATGGGTAAAAAGTTTAATGATACAGCAATGGAATTTTACTTGAAGAATTATAAGAAAATGAAACTTCATAAAACAACTATATTACATTTAGAAACTAATCTCTATTTATTAAAATAAATTATGAAAAATTAACATTATAATAAAGGAGAATATTATGGGAATTAAAGAAGGAGATTTATTAAATTTAGATAAAGAAATAAAATGTCCAATCTATAATAAAAAAGGGGTATGATTAATATGGATGTAATAGAAGTAAAGAAAAATTGTAAAAATCTAATACTAAATAATTTAAATAATTATGATTACATAACAGCTTATGTAAACACTCAAACATCTAAAGCTATATTTGATTTAAATGATGAAAGTGTAGATAAATTTGTTTCTGATATTAATACAGAAATAAAAGAAGAGCATAAAGATTTATATTGTGATTTAAAAGTAAGTGCTCCAGATAATCTATCAGGATTTAATTTTATTATATTAAAAATAGAAAAATTTAAAAAAGAAATATTATAAAAATAGGTATGAGTGTAATAGCTCATACCTTCATTTTTTTTATTACAATAACATTATAATAATCCAAACAGAAAGGAGGTAGAAAGTTATGGCTATAAAAGTAGCAAATTATATATCTAATTTAGGAAAGTCTGTAGCATATGCTACAGTAGACAAATTCGCAAAAATAGCACCTACAACTGCAGATTTAGTACAGACTAACTCTGAATTATTTAAAGATATAACTCATAATATAATAAACTATAAAACCACATATAAGAAGGGTCTTAGTTTACTTAAGACTTCTAAAATATATGAAGCAGCAGATACTGGTATAACATCTGTATTTGAAGATCTGCAAACTGGTAGACTTTGGAATAAAGACAGAATAGATAAAATCACAAATAAGAATTTGGGATTTGGAGATTCTGATGGATTTAATGATATAGATTTTGATTCAGAAGATGATGGATTTGGTTCATTTGATAGTGGTAAAGGATCAACAACTAGTGGAGATCTAATGATATCAGATGTTATTTCAGTTGCAAGTGAACAAAGTGCACAAATGATATCATCAACAATAGCAAGAACTGCAAAATATACATCAGATTCTCAAAAAACTGGAACAAATATGCTATATACCCAGAATATGCACGCATATAATTTGTTTAATAATAACTTATCTGCTATAAATGATAATATATCAAAAGTTTTAAGTTTCTCAAGTACAGTTTTACAGACTCATGCAGAGAATTCTAAAAAGTATTTTGAAGAGTCTAATAAACTAATGCTCGAACAAACATCTTTACTAAGACAAATAGCTGATAATTTAGTTCCTAAGAAAACAGAGCAGAAAGAATCAAATAGAATTTCATATGAAGATGTAATGGGAAAAGGTATTCCTGATATAAAGATGTATATGAAAAATGTAAAAAAGAACTTTGGTAATTCTATGGGATCACTTACATCTATGAATAGTATGATGGGTGACGATAGTAATATGCTTGAGATGTTTATGGCATCACCATTACAATTTGTACCGACATATATAGTAAATAAAATGATTCCAAAGTCATTAGACAAATCTATTAAAAATTTTGATAATAGTTTAAAAGGATTCTTTGGATCTATAATAGCTAAAATCAATGGAATGAAATCTAGTGATAATATGATATTAAATAAGATAGGTGAAATCTTTGGAATATCAAATGCAGCAAAATCAACAATAGAAACTAAGAACTATGAAAAGGGAAAAGTTGATTGGGATGGCAAATCTAGAAAATCTCTTATAGAAGTTATTCCTGGATATCTAAGTAAAATATTAGCAGTATTATCAGGTAAGTCTGAAAGACTTTATGATTATGATGAAGGAAAATTTGTAGACTCTGAATCTGTTAAGAAATCATTTGAGGATAGTAAAAAGCGATATAAAAATGATGCATCTAGTGATGTTCTTACCAAGATAGATGGATATATGAAATATTTAACTTTTAATACTGTAGATGAACAGAAAAAATTAAGAGAAGATATGGACAAAATATTATCAAGTATTTATGATAAAGGTGGATTCTTTGATGTAAATAGCAAGAATACTACAGATCATATAGACTATGGTGTAGATGCTAAATCAATGGCTATATTTAAAACAATGTTTAAAAATATGGACAAACCTACACAATTAGGATTAGGTGCTAATGTAGTAGAACAAAGAGATAGACAGACTAAAGATATGAAGTCTAAAGAAAATAGTGCAGACTCTATTTTACAATCTTTATTTAATGGGTTTAATTCTGGTGAATTTTTAGATAAAAAAGGAGATGGCACTACTACTACTTCAGGCGGTTTAGGAAGTTCTAGTCTATTAAAAACTCTAGATAAAAAAGGTAATAATATTTTTTATTACTTACAAAATATGTACAAAGAATTAACTGCTATAAGACAAAATGGTCTTGGTTCATCTTCAAGTTCCAAATCTAAAATATTATATGGTGATAGTGAATATACGATGCCAACATCTTCTAATGGTATAACTTTAGCTGATAATAGAAGAATTAAACCAGAAACGGATAAAAGGCAAAAAGCTGAAAGAGATCAAGAAAGATTTAAAAGAGACCAAGAAAGACAATTATCAAAAGATAAAACTGTTATAAATGTTTCTGATATAGATGATGAAACTAAATTATCAAAGAAACTTCATTCTAAGATAGAATTAGAAAATATTAAAAAAGGATTTAAAGATCAAGCAAGTGAGAAGAAGGGTTTAATAGATAAATTATTAGAAGCTGACAGTATAACAGATAAAACTAAAACTGTTATTGATAAACTAAACGAAATAACAGCAAAGCCTATGAAATTTGTAATGAATACTATAAACAAAGTAGATCAAAGAATGTATGATTTAGTATTTGGAAGTACTAAATATAAAGGTCAAGATGTTAATGGTATATTTGGAATAATGAAATTAGAATTGGCTAGTCAATTTGGTCAACTTAATCTATTTATAAATGAAAAGATACTAAATCCAATAAAGCAAAAACTAGATATAAAGAGTATGGGAGACTTAAGCAAAAAAGTATTTGGTATGTTTGGACTTGATCCAGATGAGATTAAGAAAAATATGCATGATTATTTATTTGCTAAAGATACTGGATTATTCTCAGCAATAATGAAAGCAACTAAAGATGTTTTTGCTAATGCTTTTCAAGTATCAAAGAATTCACTTAAGACAGTATATGGCCCATTAGTTGATAAATTTAGATCAAAGAAATCAAAGACTAAAGTTAATATGGAAAATTCTTTAGATGAATTAGATGTTAAAGCTAAAGATGGAACTATTCCAAAAACAGAAAATAAAGTTGCAGATACTATATCGAAATTAGTAGATAAGCAACAAAATGTAAATGAAGGAGTATTCGAATATAGTAAGCATGAATATGGTAAAGGCTTAAAGAACTTAGCAAACTTAGACGATTCTGAACAAGGATTATTGGAAAATATATTTAATAGTTTTGCTAATAAACCAATGGAATTAGACTCTTTAAAATTCAATACATTGATGAATCTTACAAAAGATTTGTCACAGAAAGATGGTTCATATTCTAAGCTATATAGTAAGTTAGGTAAATATAATATATTATTTAATGAAGATTCATTATCAAAACTTTCAGTAAATGATATAATAGCTAATAAATATTCTCCTCAAGATGCAATTAAAAAATCAGCAAAAGACTTTGAAGGAACTGCATCTGCATTTAACACTATGGATGATCAACAAGGTGGAGGATTTAATACAAAAGTATCAGATTATTTATCTTCAATAAAAGAGAACGTATCTGGTATATTTGGTTTATTAAAATCAGCAATGAGTACTAGCGAAACTACTAAAAGAGGTTCTATAAAAGCAGATATATTAGATCCATCATTAACTACTAATCCAGAAGGAAAAGCAACATTAGGATTTGCACAAGGTCTTACTAGTGTAATATCAAACTGGATGTATAAAAATATGCCTCATCATGAACAAGGTGGAGTTATTGAAAATGCTCAGGTTGCTACATTAGGTAAAGGTGAAGTAGTTTTGACATCTGATAAAGTTAAAAGTTTATTAGGTATATTAACTGATATAGAATCAGGTACAGCTTTAGGTAGATCATCTAGATCTATAGGTATCCAAGCTGATAAAAAAGTACAAGGGTTTGTAGAATCTTCTAAACTCGGTAGTAAAGATGAATTTACTAACTTTATGTCTACTGCTGTAGAAAACCCCGAACTACTTAATAAGTTACAAGAATTAAAAGCCAATAAATTATATGATAAAGTATTCAATGTATTTAATATCAATTTGAATAAAGCATTAGAAGAGTATACTACTAAGATAAGTCAATTTGATAAAAAAGGAATACCAACAGATCCAATTCAACGAGCAATGTATAATGAATCAGAACCTTTTGCAAAACAGGTTGTAGATGAATTGTATAAAGGAACAACCAAAGTTAAAGATGCTTTATTTGGAGTTAATCCAAATAGAGAGAAAAAGAAATTTGGTGAAGCTATAAGTGATGTAACAAAGAATATATCTAAATATGCACCAGAAGCAATGGGAGCTGGACTTCTAGGTGGAGGTGTTTCATTAATAACAGGGGCCATAGGTGGACCTTTATTAGGTGCAGCTGTAGGAGCTGGAATATCATTAACTAAAAATAGTGAGAAAATTCAGAACTGGTTATTTGGAGATTTTAATGCTGAAACAAAAGAACGAGATGGTGGAGTAATACCAAAGAAATTTGTAGACCAAATATCTAAGTTAGCACCAGATTTACAATCATTTGGCATAGCTGGTGGATTAACAGGATTATTACCATTTGTTCCATTTGGACCTGTAGGTGGATTATTAATAGGTTCTTCTATAGCATTTGCTAAAAATAATGAACATGCAATGGATTTCTTATTTGGTGAAACAGGTTTAATCAAACCTAAACATCAAGAACAAATTAAAAAGTTTTTACCAAGAATGGCAGCAGGAGCAGCTATAGGTGTGTTCACTGGACCATTTGGATTATTAGGTAATGCAGCTATTGGAGCAGCAGGTGGGATGCTCAGTTCTACTGATCAATTTAATAAAGTTATATTTGGTACAAAAGATCCTAAGACAGGAGAATATGAAAATGGATTATTACCTTCATTAAGGCATGTACTTATAGATCCATTAAAATCATTTATGACTGTAACTACCACTAAGATTCAAGACTTTATAGAAAATAAGATATTTTCTCCTTTAAAAGAAGCATTTGATCCTATTAAGAAAGATATAAAATTATTATTCAAAGGAATGTTTGATAAAATAGGAGGTCATATAAATAAAAGTTTTGAAAATGCATTTGGAGTTCCATTGACAAAATTAGTAGAAGATAAATTACTGAAACCATTAAAGGGCTTCTTTAGTGGCATGTTCAAGACATTAACTTTTCTACCAAAGAAAATTATAGGTGCACCTTTCGCAATGCTAGGAGCCTATGGTAAAAGTAGAAGAAAGTCACATATACGAACTGGTAACGCTGACTATATGTCTGCTGAAGAGAGAGTTAATTATAGAAAAACTAATAAAGTAGATACTTTCTTAAAGAAAGATAAGTTTGCTGATTTTGAT
>Ga0302209_10001372_pt1 | contig 10536 bp, 7 predicted proteins | sample II_Fen_E3_1_FD_194574 | JGI IMG/M metagenome (GOLD analysis project Ga0302209, IMG submission 194574) | Peat permafrost microbial communities from Stordalen Mire near Abisko, Sweden - II_Fen_E3_1 | ecosystem: Environmental > Terrestrial > Soil > Wetlands > Permafrost | place: Sweden: Abisko...
TGAACATTATGTTGAAGATGTGAAGTCAGGTGACTTTCCGAATGAAAAGGAACAGTATTAAAATCCGTAAAAAAGATAGAATCTGATAATTTAAAACTAAAAAAGAATGCCACCTACTCATAAGCAGGTGGCATTCTTTTTAGTTTGTTTATGGATAAATCTTATTCAACCATGTTATGAAAAACATTTTGAACATCTTCGTCATCTTCTATTTTGTCGATTAACTTCATTACCTGAGCTTTTTGTTCTTCATTCAGCTCTTTCATATCATTTGGGATTCGCTCGAATTCGAAACTTTGAATTTCAAAATTGTTCTCTTCAAGATATTTTTGTATCGGTGAATAGGATTGGAAATCGCCATAAAGGATAATACCTTCTTCATCTTCTACAAGCTCATCTACTCCAAAGTCAATGAGTTCCAGTTCGAGATCATCGAGTGATACACCGGCTTTAGGAGTAATCCTAAAAACACATTTATGATCGAATAAAAACTGTAGTGAGCCGGTGATACCAAGTGATCCGCCATTCCGGTTAAAATAACTGCGAACATTTGCCACAGTACGGGTTGGATTATCCGTTGCAGTTTCAACTACAATAGCAATTCCAAACGGGCCATATCCTTCATAAACCACTTCTTTGTACGCAGATTCATCTCTCGAAATAGCTTTTTTAATTGCCCGTTCGACGTTCTCCTTGGGCATATTCTCCTTCTTGGTAGTCTGAATCACCATTCGTAAACGTGGATTGGTATTCGGATCAGGACCTCCTTCAAGGACTGCTATGGTAATTTGTTTTCCTAATTTTGTAAAAACGCGGGCCATATTCCCCCAACGTTTCATTTTCGTAGCTTTTCGGTATTCGTACGCTCTTCCCATATTAAAATATATCTAATTATTTTTTTGAGTTTTTCCTGTTATAAAGTCTTCTTGTTGAAACGTCGAACTAATTTCGGTGTACAAAAGTATTAAAACGCTTGCATAATTCCATCATAAGTGATAGTTATTTTAAAATAAAAAGGAACATTAAAAAGAATCATACGTCCGGTTTGAAGAAAAACACATGGCAGTTGAAGCAAATTGATCCAATGTGAAGATTAAAAACTTAGTATGCGAAATAAAAAAACAGGTCATAGAACAGTTAGTAATGGTAAAAGCTAACAATTCCTCCCTAACCCTCAATAAAAGTGCCAAAGGCTTATACTTTCGGGCAATTATTTCATTATCTCGTGTTCCTGTATTGTGGTGAGATGATAATTTCAAACTAACGCTAATTTTCAGTTCGCTTCAATCAATCAGCTTAATTCCATTCACAATTGCAATCTTGATTTCTCTTCGAATGTACAAGTCCTCTACCTGATTTTATCTTTTTATTAAAAATGATATTCATACCGGTTGACAGATTAAAAGTAGTTGAATTATTGGGAATGGGGATTTTTATTTTAGGGAAGTTGGTTCCATCAGTTGTAATTGAAAGTGTAGATTTTTGAAACGGAATATAATCGGCAGCAACAAACCAATAGAGAGGGCCTGTTTTTACGCCTAATCCGGCCCCTATCGTGTTAAATCCTCCATTAATTACAGAATAACTCAGTGAGATATTAAACCCTTTTAACGGTCTTGCATTAACCGATCCGGTAAGTTCCTCTGTCAGGATATTTTTGAATAACCGGGAATATGAAAGTATCCCAACACTTATTTTATCATTTACTAAACTATACTCAAAACCAAGATTTAGTTTAGCTGTAGTGGCAGTGGTATATGAATTAGAAGTAACGGTTGAATTTATAGATGAACCAAATGCAGTTTTAATTGAATCGACCAATCCATTATTCTGAATTAATTGATTTAATTCATCCTGATATGAATTACCAAACGAATTAATGCTGAATGATTTTATTCCATTTAAAGTATAATCTACTTTGTATAGATAGTTTTTGGCATTTCCGGTCCAACGAATAAATCCTAAATCATTAATGGCACCGGAAAACCGGATACGTTTGTTTAACTGATAAATGAAACCGGCATCTATTCCGGCTCCAACACCATTAGGTTTCAACCAATCGCTCAGATTTGAAGGCGTAGAATATGAAAACGACTTATAATTATTGGTTACATTTATTTGAACCGGACCGGCGTAATTAGCTATTCCCCGGCCATTAAATGTCCAGTTTGTCAATCCTGATTTAAGAACGAACTGGTTATTCAGGTTTGAAATATTTGCTGACCCCAATAACATTTTCAGCTTACCTCCAAGAGTCCATTTGTTATTCAATTGTTTGGAATAGCCCAATGCTGCTTCAGTATAAACGCTCACATCACCATCAAGCTTTGTAAAATCAAACGAATTGTTTTGAGGGATGGGAGTTCCGAATAATGCGACCTGAAACACTTCTTTGGGCAGATTAGCCTTACCATCTGCTTTTTCAGTCAGTGAAAAAGTCCAGTATGCCGTTTCGTGTCTAAAACCAACTGATAACAGATTCGTCTGAAGACTGGCGTGAATCAGCGTATTCGATTTCAATGTATTATAAAAAAGAGGAATATTTCCCTGGGGATTTAAAAATGAAACAGTCTGTCCATTTACATTGTAGAGTATATCTTTCATGGCAAGAGAATTATTTCCAACGCTCATCTGCGTAAATCCAATAACAGGCAAACTCACATAATAATCAGTAACGGGCTGAAATGAAGGGTTTAGAAAATGTCTTACAGGAACATTTTCCATGAAGTAGAGAGTATTCACTTGTTGAGCTGTTAGGAAAAGAGATGCATTACAAATCATCAAAAAGGACAGCAGTAATAACTTTTTCCTCATTAAAGAATTTTCATTAGTAAGTTTTCATTTCAAAATTTATAATAATGTCCACTTTTACAATTATTTCCGCTCTGATTTGGCAAAAATGGAACGTACCTCAATTGTAGAAAAAATCAGATTAGTTTATAGGCTTACTTTCTCTTAAATTAATTTGAAATTTAAATCAGCTTTGCTTCGGATAATGGGGATGAAAATAGAGATTACATCTAGAAAAAATATTCTGACAAGACTGAAATACGATAAATTTATTAGTCTAATTGTATAATAAATCCCTGATTTTTATTAATTTGTCAAAGTTAAACGACTTTTCGATCTCAACAATCAATTATTTGTTATTTTTTTTTAATTCGAATGATGTTTCTGGAAAATTAACCAAAAACACTGTTTCAGTGGCTCTTGTTAATGCAGTATATAACCAGCGGTAGAAGTCACTGTTTATTTTGTCTTCAGCAACCTGACCGGGATCAATAAATACTTTTTTCCATTGGCCACCCTGTGCTTTGTGACAGGTTACTGCATAGGCAAATTTAACCTGTAAGGCATTGTAATATTCATTCTCAAGAATCTTTTTAAATCTCTCGCGTTTATTTGTAATTTCAGGATAATCTTCGCCTACCGCTTCAAAAAGTGTATTCGTCATTTCATTCATTTGAACAGGTGATTCCGATTGCAAAGCGTCGAGCCAAATCCGTGCATCAATTTCCCAATCGAAATCGAGAGATCTCAGGGTTAAATCGACAAATCTGAAACCATATATTTCGTGATACTTTCGTACCCTGACAATTTTCAAAATATCGCCATTGGCAATGAAATCAATTTCTTTATACGGTTTATTCCAATAATAATTATTGCGGGTCACCATCAACAAGTCTCCGTTCGACAATTCGTCTTCCTTCATCATAACACGTGCCCTGATTCCATTGTTATAAATATTGGCTCTCTTGTTTGAACGGGTAACTACAATTGTGTCCTCCACTCCCACTCCATCATATGATTTTTGAATCTCTTCGATTAACTCCATGCCGTTCAGCTTATGAATATCATCAAAATCATCAAGTTCAAACACAGGGAATTTAGAGGTTTGTTCGTTGGTAAGTTGTTGACGTAGTAAAGTGGCATTGTGTAATATTCCGCTCTCTAATGCCTGCCTGACAACATGGGTCAGAGTAAATTCGGTAACGATTAATCCATATCCTGATAACTGCACTTTTTCCAATGCAGGACTTTGAGGCTGCATTACCGGCGGTAACTGGGCTGTATCACCCAGTAATAACAAACTGCAACCATCAGAGCCATATACAAACTGTATCAGATCATCGAGCAGCCTACCGGATCCGAATGTTGTTTCAGATCCCGAGTTTGAAATCATGGAAGCTTCATCAACAATAAAAAGGGTATGAGTGTTTAAGTTATCGGCCAGTTGAAACCGGAATTCTGACATGGATTTCTGACGGTATATTTTTTTATGAATTGTAAAAGCAGGATAACCGGAATAACCAGCAATAACTTTTGCAGCCCTACCTGTTGGTGCCATCAGCACTGTTTTTTGTTTTAATTCGTTTAATGCTCTTACCAGGGCACTAACAACAGATGTCTTTCCTGTTCCTGCATACCCTTTCAATAAAAATAATTTATTTTTATCGGTTGACATCAGATAGGCACCCAATGCCTCCAGCAATAGAATTTGTTGTTCATTTGCTTCGAATGGAAGTTGGGCCTGAATGCGGGATGTTATAAAATTCTCTAACATGTTGCAAAGGTAATCATAAGCAATTAAAAATTAATAATGAACAATTAATAATTGAGGATTGTATTATAGGATAAAATTATGAGTATTTTTGTTTTTTATTCGTGTGATTCGTTTTAATTCATATAATTCGTATTTTATGAAAAATATAATCCTGATAAGTATGGCAAGTATCCTGATGGCATGTAGCGCTGAAAAGCCGGCAACCCCAAAAATTGAAGATTTTAAGTACTCGGTGGATAAATTTGCCGATGTAGAGATATTACGATACCGGGTTCCCGATTTTGAAAAGCTGAATTTAAAACAGAAAGAGCTGGTTTATTATTTAAATCAGGCTGCTCTCGAAGGCAGGGACATTTTTTTTGATCAGAATAACAAGTACAATTTATGTGTCCGCCGGACGCTCGAAGCTGTTTATCTGAATTATAAAGGTGACAGAAAATCAAAGGATTTCGAACATCTGACTACCTACCTGAAACGGGTTTGGATGGGCAACGGCATTCATCATCATTATTCAGAAGATAAATTCATTCCGGATTTCACCTCATCGTACTTTGCTAAAGTGGTCAGGAGCATTGATCCTTTAAAATTGCCACTGGCAAAAAATGAATCGGTGGAAAAGCTCATTCTAAAACTTACTCCTGTAATTTTTGATCCGAAAGTGTATCCTAAACGTACAAATCAGGCAGAAGGGGTCGATTTAATTAAGACGTCGGCAAATAATTATTACGAAGGAGTATCTCAACCGGAAGTGGAAGCTTTTTACGGTAAAATGAAAAATCCACACGACAGTACCCCTGTATCCTATGGATTAAACAGCAAACTGGTGAAAGAGCACGGCGTTTTAGTGGAAAAGACCTATAAAGTTGGCGGACTCTACGGTGCAGCTATATCCCGTATCGTCAGTTGGCTGGAAAAAGCAGCTAAGGTAACCGAAAACGACAAGCAACTCGATGTGATTAGTTCGTTGATTGCTTTTTATAAAACAGGTGATTTAAAAACATACGATGAGTATTCTATTCATTGGGTGGAAGATCTTCAGTCGCAGGTTGATTTTGTGAATGGATTTACAGAAACGTATGGTGATCCACTTGGTTTGAAAGCAAGTTGGGAATCGATTGTCAATTTTAAAAATATCGAAGCAACCAAACGCACCGAAATAATAAGTGCCAATGCTCAATGGTTTGAAGATCATTCACCTGTTGAAGCAAGGTTCAAAAAAGAGACCGTAAAGGGAGTAACGGCTAAAGTAATTACGGCTACTATTCTGGGTGGTGATTGTTATCCATCAACACCTATTGGTGTAAACCTGCCTAACTCGAACTGGATACGGCATGAACACGGTTCTAAATCGGTTACAATTGAAAACATTACCGAGGCATATGATCAGGCATCATTAGGAAATGGATTTACCGAAGAATTTATGTGGAGCAATGTTGAGCGGAAACGGGCAAAAGAGTTTGCATCCCTGACAAATAATTTACATACCGACTTACACGAATGTCTGGGACACGGTTCAGGCAAATTACTTCCGGGAGTTGATCCTGACGCCTTAAAAGCATATGGTTCTACCATTGAAGAAGCCCGAGCTGACTTATTTGGGCTATATTACATGGGAGATCCTAAAATGACTGAATTAAATCTATTACCGGATAAAGACGCCTTTAAAGCAGAATATTATTCGTTTATGATGAATGGACTACTTACTCAGTTAACCCGCGTACAACCCGGTAAAAACATCGAAGAAGCACACATGCGCAACCGTCAGTTGATAGCTGCCTGGGTTTTCGAAAAAGGAAAGAAGGATAAAGTAATTGAAATGGTTAAACGTGACAGCAAAACCTATGTCGTGATTAATGACTATGAAAAACTTCGTACCTTATTCGGAAAACTATTAGCAGAAATTCAAAGGATTAAATCAACCGGAGACTTTGAAGGAGGGAAAAAACTCGTTGAAACGTATGGTGTAAAAGTGAATCAACCGTTGCATGACGAAATTTTATTACGTTATAAGAAGCTGAATCTCGCTCCTTACAGAGGATTTGTGAATCCGGTCTATACACTGGTAAAAAACGAAAAAGGTGAAATAACCGATGTTACAATTTCGTATACTGAAAATTATATAGATCAACATCTGAGGTATTCGAAAGATTATTCGGTTTTACCAACCAATAATTAAAAAAGGCAATATTTAAATTAATAAACGAGGTTATCTTCCGTAGAGATAGCCTCGTTTATTTTTTGATTCCGTATTTCCAAAAGGTCCACAATTATCTTTCTCATCTTATCAATTAAAGGCTTGTTATCATCCGAGTAAATAACAAAGTCTGCCCTACTCACCTTTTCTTTATCAGAAAGCTGATTGGCCATTCGTGCTTTTACATGCTCAGGTGTAACCCCATCACGTTTTACAACTCTTTCAATACGAGTAGTTTCATCGGCTGTGATCAAAATGACTTTATCAACCAGCTTATTAAATCCACTTTCATACAATATAGCAGATTCAATAAATAACATTTTTTTGGGGAATCGATTGATCACCCAGTTATTAAAATCTTCCAACACTAATGGATGAACAATGGTAGTTAATTTTGCAAGTAATTCGGGTTTTGCAAATACTATTTTCCCTAAGGCCGAACGATTTAATCCTTGCTCTGAATAGATGTCTTTTCCGAACATATCAATGAGTTTTTTCCTCATGGTTGAATGTTCATTTTGTAATCTACGGGCTTCTAAATCTGTGTCATATACCGAATAACCTTCAGCACGCAACAACTTTGACAATGTTGATTTTCCACTGCCTATCCCACCGGTTATCCCTATGATCAAAGGTTTATTCATAATTTTAATATATCTTGAATATTAGGTTACTATATCAAATAAACAATTAAACTTACTAAACAGTTCATCTATTTGTTTATAACAAACTATAAACTTTTTAAAACTGATTTAGAAACCGAAACTAAAGCCAACAGTAAAAGTCGTATTTTTACCCTGTAAATATGCTGGAGTAAATAAATTGAGATAACCCTGAGCTGTTTCACGAACTTCTCCGGCTATCGGTGTAGAGCTTAAGTTGTATCCACGAATATCAGAGTATGCTATGCTCAATAAAGCATAAGCATTATTGATAATTTCATATTGTGCATTGAACCCTATGGTTTTATTGCTCCATGTAATTTCATGTAAAGCAGGTTGACTGATTATAGTTCCAACATCATGACGATCATAATTATATTCATTTCCATGTTTTGCATCCACATAAGAAAGACTCAGATCCAATCCACGTATTGGTTTATACCGTACGGCAAGATATAGTTCCTGCGAGTTGTCATCAAGATAACTTCCCAGGTTATAGTCGTTTGATGCCCATGTAATTGCCGGTATTGAATGCTTGTAATTGATAATATTGGTTTGTGTAAATTCACCTACAACTGATAAATTTTCAACAGGTAAATTACTTAGATTTGCACCTACTTTAATAGAAACAGGATTCCGCTCTTTACTGCTTGGTAAAAACCGACCCCAACTTATTTCATCCGCATAAATCGAAGTAAACAAATGCAAATGCTTTATATTTCGCGAACTGATATTCATAAATACCTGTGAATTCTGATTCTCAAGCCCCAATCCTTTTGTTAGTGTATGGTCGATTGATTTGTAAAAAGCTATAGGAATAAAATAGGCAGGTTGAATATTTTCTTCAGCATAAATAATCGAATTCCCAATCGACAGATTCAAATTTCGGATTGGCGTAAAAGTAAACATATTTGCAGCTATAAATTTATTACTCATGCGATAACTTTTAGCACCTAAATTATCGACATAATAACGGGTGGAATCAATAACATTGGAAACCAGCCAACCATGAATATATTGCAATTCAAACCATTTTGCAGGCTTAAGATGAAAAGTAAGCATTGGGAAAGAAGGTGTTCTGCCAGAAAGGATATTCGAGCCATGGTAATTATCTCCCCAAACCACATTATCTTTTACTAATCCAACAGAACCCCAAATCCAGGAGTATTTGATACCACCTCTTGAATCACTAAAATCACCTCCGGAAGCAGATTCCTTGTATTCATAACCCGGATAATCGTTTAAATAAGATGGGCGGGCCAATAACGGTCCATCTACCGAAATATCACGCAAACTTCCGTAAACGCTTAAATGCTTTCCTATGGTCGATTGGAAATCTGCACCATACCACCTTTTTAATATTGTTCCATTTCCATTTCGGGTTATATTAAAACCCAGTATTGGTGTTATCCTTGCACGAAACAATGTATCCTTATAATTAAATGAAGGCTGAATAAATGCAAGAGCCAACTGATTATTTCTTTTCAGTGTCAGACTTGTTTCGGGAAGTTTATCCTGCTCCAAAGCAAATTCATTAAGAAAAAATTTCAATTCACCCTGCTGTCTTTTATTCAGTTTTTTAATCTGAGCTTGTGTCTCAATAAGTTTTTCAGCAATAAAAGTTCTTGAATAAGGTTTTGCCACTGAATTCAATTCGATAACTCCATCAATGGCCATCTCATCAAGATAATCGTAAATACGTGTATATGAAATATGCTCAGGAATATCCTGAGCATACGTTGATAACATAGCGATACTAAATAATACACTCAGAAATACATTCTTCATTACTAATAATATTTTTTAGAATGGTGAAACGACTCAACGAACCATATATGATCATTCAATACAGATTATCAGGAATTGTGATTTCAGCACTAAGTTTCCATAGTCGCTGATAATCAAATTTTACAAAACACTAATATCTTATTCTCTAGTCTTTGATACTGGTTCTTAGATCTTTAATCTTTGTTCTTTGATCTTTAATCTTTGTTCTTGGATCTTTGTTCTTGGATCTTTGTTCTTTGATCTTTGTTCTTTGATCTTGGATCTTGGATCTTGGATCTTTGTTCTTGGATCTTTGTTCTTTGATCTTTGTTCTTTGATCTTTGATTTTGGATCTTGGTTCTTGGATCTTGGCTCTTGGTACTTGGATCTTGGTTCTTTGATCTTTAATCTTTGATCTTTAATCTTTGTTCTTGGATCTTTGTTCTTTGATCTTGGTTCTTTGATCTTGGCTCTTGGCTCTTGGTTCTTATCTAATATACATAATACTTGCCGATGATGGTGCAACAATAAAAGTTGTTCTTTTTACAACTGATATTCCATTTAAATTTATTTGACCATCATGACAAACCAGGTTCCATTCTCCTGCTGGTATTTCAATCTCTACAGGTTTTCTGTTACCGTTGAAAATCACCAGAATATCCTTCCAAACTTCATCATTTACATGATTGGTCAGGAGATAAGCAACAACATTGGGCGTATTCACAGTAAGAAATTTCAAATGACGTTGGACCATTTCCTGTGTAGGCATTCGAAATGCAGAATGTGCTTTTCTCAATGAAATTAAACCTTTGTAATAATTAAAGATATCAATATTCGGGCTTTTAAAATTCCAGTTTATCTGATTAATAGAATCAGGTGATTGATAAGTATTGTGAATACCTTTTTTATTTCGGTACAATTCTTCACCGGCATACATAAAAGGAACACCCTGGGACGTAAATACAATTGTTTGAGCCAGTTTATTAAAACGAACTAATTCTTCATCTGTTGCATTCTCAGGTTTTGAATTTTTCAATTTATCAACAAGGCACATATCATCATGACACGAAACATAATTGATAATCTGTGTCGGATTATTTACATACGGTGCTTTTGAATAAATAAGTTTTGAATAATTTATGCTGTCATGTTGAGTAGCTCCTACTATTCCAAACTTAATACTTTCTTCCAGGCTGTCAGTTCCTGAAACAAATCCCGGAATTTGAGAGTGCATCCAACTGCCTTTAATTGCATCTCGAATATCATCACTAAAAACAGCAATGTTTTCCAATTGTTTTGCATTTTTCTTTAAAGCCCTTTTATCCTCTGAAAGTGGTGATTTTCCTGCC
>Ga0302209_10001373_pt1 | contig 10519 bp, 9 predicted proteins | sample II_Fen_E3_1_FD_194574 | JGI IMG/M metagenome (GOLD analysis project Ga0302209, IMG submission 194574) | Peat permafrost microbial communities from Stordalen Mire near Abisko, Sweden - II_Fen_E3_1 | ecosystem: Environmental > Terrestrial > Soil > Wetlands > Permafrost | place: Sweden: Abisko...
CACCGCTTGCTGTTTGATATTGGATTTCCTTTCATAATTTCATCTTGATGCATTTGATATTTTTTAATTGATATTTTTTTAATGATTTTTTTTCCCCAATTATAACATTTGATATTTAATTTCCTTTTCTAATTTCTTAATAATATTCAATATTAAATCAACAACAATAGTATCAATAACTGTTTTTGTATGAGCTCAGCCAAATATTCACCATCTCCTAGCGAATGCTGCGTGTAAAATCCACGACTTACTTCAAGAACTCCTATCGCTGGAGTAGGACACAAAAGAATTTGTCTTCCATTGCATCAGCTTTGCATATAGAATGCTTAGAACAATACCGAAGGACTCATTTGACTAGAAGAACGAACTGTTGTTTGGCCTATACTTATTGTCGTTTCTTAGTGTATGTCTTATTGGATGTGCACAAAAGAAGTCATGGATCTTCAACCAGGAATATACAAGTTAGGCGGGTCTAGAACAAGACGACCTATGAATTAAAATGAGAATAGCACTAAGATAGCTTCATAAATTCATTATGCCTCTTTATGAAAATTAGTTTAAATTTTATGATAATGTTTAAACATGTTTCAGGTAATTATTGCATGTTTTATGCCTTGTTGCGAATATGTCTACCCTACATTGAGTAATTGTCACAACCACGCATAATAAATCATAATAAAATGAATCTTGTTTATCAAATCGACAATGATTTCAGTTATGTATGCTTAAACCAGCAAAAATAACACCATAACACAGAATAAAACGTAGCCAAACTCAAAAACCCGCGCTGGCTGATTTAGATAGCGCAATCAGATTTTTCAGAAGATTTCTCAGGAAAAAACTTTACATTCTATCTTTCTCGTTTATTTTCTTGAGGCTGATTGCCTCCTGAACGAAATTGTAAGCTTCATGCGCGCGGTACTTAAAGAACGCGTGAGACTAAATTGTAAGCAAGATTTGAGAATTGAAAAGGGAAAAATTGCTGTCTACGCAGAGTGCAAATTTTATAATAAAGGACGTGATCAGAGCCTATTCTTTTTCCCTAATTATTCCTTTAGCTAGCTGTTATCCTTCTTTGGCAGCTACATCCAAGATTCTCTTCCATGTTAATTGAAAGTTCATCAACGCAAACTTAACAAAATAAAAATAATTATTTTTTGGGGGGCTGGGGAATTTTTTTAAAAAATTAAATAATAAAAATCAAAATCAAGTACTTATTGAAAATCGGAATTTTTTTTGGCTAAAGTAGAAATGGAGTTAGGGATTTCGCCTTATCCGAAGAACCCAAGAACGCTTTCGACTAACTAAATAGAAAGGGAATTCTCATCTGGCTGTTTATTTAAGGCAGTTTAACTTGCAAATAACTATGATCAAAAAGCCATATAGTTGTTAAGCGAAGAATTAAAAATGAGTTACAACCAATATTTTACCTGCAGGATGAATGAAAAGAAAGTTGTGCATTCTCCTGGTAATTCTTCCTTTTAGAGGAAATTAAGCTTCCAAGTCAAAGCAATTCTGAGATATGCCTAGAATAAATTGTGTCAAAATATCAAATTACAAGTAATAACTAAAATTGTTCATCATTTTCAACTACAGAAATGAGCAATTTTTATGTTATTTACGAAAGCAATTTTTCTGAAATCGTGCGTCGCCAAGCACTCAAGTCTCAGAGAAACGCAACTGACAAGAGTAAAAAAGACTTTGTTCAAGAAAGGTGTTCTTGAGAGTGAATGAGGTTCCTAATCCTCAACAATTACACTTCTTGCTTTTAGAGTTTCAGAGATGAATGACATGATAGACAGGGAATCTTCAACAAGAAATGAAGCATCGAATGATTGCATGTTGATTGATTATTGCTGCAGCGATTGCATCCTTGTTAGAATTCTCTATTTGAGAAAAATAGCTGAGTTTTTCACATATTATTGGATTGCAAAGTCTATGTGTGAAAACTCAAGAGGCAGTCTGTATGGAAGATTCTTTGTGATCAGCAGGAGTAATTTCTAGAATTGCTTTCGAAATGGAGATTCAAACTCTAGAATGTTGCAAGGAAAAATAAGAAAAATATGCAAGTCATTGGTGTAAAAGTGGTAGGAATCTTCGAAATTTGCCAATAAAAACTTTTCTTTCCAAAAATATTGCCATTCCTTCACAATATTTAAGAGAAACTTTAAATATTATGTACCTGTCTGGAACTGAAGAGTCTGCTTCGTCATGCCAGAAAGATAGATATTGATGAATCTCAATAATTGGTCAGGCAGAATACTCTCACTGAATGATTTGAGGATGCTTTTCATGAGAAAAATAAAACTTTCTTAGCTAGAAAATAAGCTCTTGAAGATATTCTCATCGGTGTCTCTTCCTTCACTCTCCACTAGCAGCCAATAAATTGCATTCTTGTAAAATAATTTCAAGAGTTTCACAGATTGTTTGTTCTTAGCATCAATCCAATAGTTTTTATCATTCTGAACCTATTTGAGAGCATTGGCTTTCTGTAGAATCAAAGAAGCGACTCCAGCATCTCCTTTCCTCACGAACATCTAACAAAAAACAAAATTTATTCATACTTAAAATATCATAATATTTTCATAGAGTTATGAGTGTTTGCTTCTACATAATCTTGAGGATTTTGATTTTGAAAGAATGCAAAGTATCTGATTGTTCCAAGAACATAGCATGCCTACTGGAATTCTTCTGCATTCATTGTTAAAAATGATTCAGACAGCTTAGAATACAGGATTTTAATCACAACATTCTGGGGATGATCGATTGTTTACTAAAACATATCAATGATCTCAGTGCGGATAAGTAAATCCCTACGGACATTGAATAGTTTTGAGCCAATTTCTCTGAGAAACGATATTTTCTATTCGATAACAGAAATGAATTGCAAATCTTGCACGTACAATATCTCCAAACATTCATGGAATCCAGCAAAGAAGAATCTGCTGAATTCAAACATCTATTGCTTAGTGTTGATTGTGGTTGAACTAATTTAGTATATTTCATCTAAATATTAGAAATACTTTTTTGTTAAATGTTTCCATAACGAGAAGTATTTTGTAGACGGAATCTGCGTTCCAAGTATGCGTGTTTGACTTAACAAAGCTTCGTAGCTGTTGGAATGAAACAAAAAAGCAAGGGAAAAGAATTGTTCTTGGTTAATCTTTTGAATTGTAGTTTGTATTAATTGCTTACGATGCAGGGCTAAGGTTCATGGAGGAAGTACAGATATCAACAAGAAGTTCTATGAATGTTTCTTCATCGATTTCTTCTGCATTGCTGCTTATTTTTTGAAAAATAAACTTAATATTGTTTATTATGCCATTATTGAATATTTCTGCCAGAGCTGTGTAAGTCTGCTCAGAGTTTATCATCATAGAATTTTCCGATGATTTGATCTATTTTGGACTTAAGATAGAATCATAGAATTAGGTCCATATCCTAAGACTAATAAGTTGATTTTCAAAAGTGAGAAGTGAAATGTTTGTAGCTCGTGAAAAGAGAGTCATCATAACTGGATAACTACCAAGATCAAACTCTTAATTCAATAAGCTTTTTTTCATTCTAAAAAGGAAGCCGAAACAGAGCTGATTGAACTCAAAATAATCGGTTTAGGAGTTATTTGGCGAGAAATGTTCCAAAAGAAAAATAAAAAAATTCTCTGAATGCCGATAAAGTTCAAGGGGAAATTCAGAAATAGCCATTTTACATATGAATTCAAGAGCATCTTTCGTTAGATCTAAGAAGTCATTTTTTTGATATCCTATTTTGGATTGGATTGCATTCAAAAAGCCGTTGATAACCTAGCCTTAGTTGATATGCTCTTGAAAGCTAATTATTTCTAAAATTCAAGGTAAGTCAAGTCTAGGAATTACTTAAAAAAGAAAAATAGAAATTAGATTTACCATCAGCAGTACTAAACATAGAGAGGACACCCGAGAAGAGTTTAAGTGCTGGGGAAAGTAAAACTGAGATGATCTCAGGGATAGGATGATCAATCATTGATGCCTTGCTTATAATATACATTGAAGGGGCTAACAATTTCATGCCATATTATGAAAAGAATTATTTCTGTGTCTTCGCTGATAATTCTACTTTCTTTTTATTGTAATCCTCTTATCCTACAGCTTCCTCTTCATTCAACTCTTCATCGATTTCTTTAGCATTCTTTCCATTACCTAGGACTAATCTATCCTATTCAAGATCCTCAGTTCCATCTTTCAGATCCATTTCTTTGATTAGATAAACCAGATAAACAATACTTCCAAGAACTTTTTGAGCATCTTCGAGACCTTGAAAACACTTTTCAATTTGCTCAAAGATACAATTTGGATCAATCTCATTAGTTTCTAGCAGACAAGCGAATACAAAGCAACTTATCACACAGGGATACTTTGCATCTTTAGACAGCTAATTTACACTTTCTGGATTCTTGCTAATCAAGCATTTCAGGAAACCTAAAGCAATCCTAGTTATCTCCATATAGAACTCAATTCGGAGTATTCTTTCAGATTCCAAATAGAAATTTTCATCCTAAAACAGCCTCTTGACTTCTACTAAAAGACTCACAAACTATTTGTTGTTCAACATTTTTTACTAGACTAAACATTCCATCGCTTAGGCCGACTTAACTAAACGCTTCAAAGCGGTATTGAAATACCTTTCATGGAGGATGGCACTCCTTTGGCAATGCTTTTCAGCAGCGTCAACCTTAAGCTAACCTTCGCAAATGTTCATAGTAAAAAATGCTTGCGTGACTGATTTTTTTTTGATGCTCAGTTTGGATTGTCTGAGATTTTAGTTTAATTATTTTTTTCTTGCCAGACACACCACAGCGAATCTGTGATAACCAAAAATTTTCAGACCAATTTTCACCAACAAAAAATAAATTAAATAATAATTTGACTAATAATATTCTTTTTTTTTTGAGGTTAATGGAATAAGCTATCAGAAAAAGCCCATCAAGTTCGAGAAAATCTTCAAAAACATCCGTTCCCTTTTGAATTAAAGGCACTATTTGGGTATTTACATAATTTCCAAAAGAACTCCAAAAAATAACACAGACCACAAACAATACTCAGTGAGTGTGAAATTGTAAATGTCATAAAGAGTGGACAATATCAGAACGACGATCGAATGCAGATGCAAAAATCAGAATTTTCATCAGTCGTTGCTTCGTATAAGAACGGACATATTTAGTGCTAAGTTCCACAGGTGCCTTGATTATTCCAGCATTTTTCGTTGCAACGGCGCGTGGCGAGGGTAGCGTCATCTTGGCAAACGATCAAAAACTTGGATTGGCTTGTAAATAATTAGATAAGTGCAGTATTGTATTCGAAAATACTTCTGAGAACAGAGACATAGAAGTAAGGGAAATACAATCGCATATTTATTGCACTGTCGATCGTTTCAACAGCGCATCCGTCCTGTTCTCGGACAATTTGGCTGGACATGCTGCGGCTTATGCTAAAAAATGTGAAGTTTGCTAAAATTTGGTTAGCTTCTATGTGCGAAGTTACTTTCATTTTATATCCTACCATATCGCACGTATCGTCCTTTTTACACTCCGTAAACGTTGAATGGTGCGTATGATTGGCAGCCAAGCTGCCAAAATCTTGAATATTGCTTACTATCGCACGCAATGTGAAAATGAAGAGGACAACCAACAAAGGGTATCTTTGATCGCTAATAAAGGACTTTACCGATAACTTGAAGTGCACCGTGAAAGATTACAATTATTCAGGTTCTACTTTTTTGTTCTCTGTATTAGAATTATTCATCTTTGCTTTATTGTTCCTTTTCTGCTTGCTTGCTTGGTTTTATCCAAAAGAATAAAATACATAATTATCCAAATCGGGATTGAAAAAAAATAAAACAAGGACGGAATAGAAAAATTAAGCGCGTAAAAAATTTTAAATTAATTTGGCAATACTGTTGTTCAAAGAAGACTAGGTTTGAATCGTTCGCCATTATCCAGCAAACGTTAAATAAGCCTGTCAATAAATAAAAACATTGCTTGAAGCTTAGAACTAATAAGGACATTAAAAATGTTACTTTCAGGAGTTTCTTACTACTTGTCAATTCTTTACTTTGGTAAAAAAGCTTACGACGCGTTCGAACGTGAAAAGAAGAGAGAAAAAGTATGTCCTGCAAGTTAAACTGAGTAAGTTAAAGAAGTGCCTTGCGACAAAAAGGATCAAACTAACATAAATGAATAGCCGTTGCTCGAGACGAGCCTGAGCATAGTTCGGCAAGAACAAATTTCTCCAGTTCCTTAAGAAAAAGTGCTTCAAGGATGCTTATACAAACCCCTCTAAGACTAAAAAGCGGTCAGAACCGTTTATATTAAAACACTTCCGCAAGAGGCCAGCAAAGTGTTGTGTGCGGCGTTCAGGAAACATTATGTTAAGTTTTCTTTTGAAAGGCGTGATTCACAAGTAACCAAGATAAAATTTGTTAATCCAATAAAAGTGCCACGCCTCCTAGGAATTTTAGAAGCAGACGACATACAGATGGATGTTTTTGTTAAAAATACATGAAGTGTTGTGGAAAACTAAAAACATTATCAGCACATAAAACACGAAATTAATTATTGATTATTTTTTTTTATTCAGTTATTTCTATTAAATAACACGCAATTTTAAAATTATTTTTAAGTTTAAAAATCTCAGATTTATTCACAGCATAAGCATCAAAGCAATCTCATTAATAATGGAAGGTTTATTTGGCGTTTGGTTGTTCATTGCACATATTTTTGTTTTGTGTCAGGCTAGCACGCATGTACACAAACCGCCAGGATTATCGGCTGCCTTAAAATGTTTGCTGCATCGATGCTCTACGGGTCCACAGTAGCCTTGGCTATTGATGCAAGTTTTTTCACAAGTCATTCTTGGGCATGCAGAGATCTTGCAAGCAGGTGACTGCCTGCACGCCAATTTATTCTCGTTAAGTTAGAATTCCAGGAGTGTCGATGTCGAAAAGCAGATATCTGCATAACAATGCTTGAGGCTGATCAATCTGTGCGTTTCCTTTGTTTGGGCACCACACGGAAAATCGACTAAGGTCGAGCTACTCACCTATTCAATGTATATTGAAATAAATTTATTATGAAACAAAAGCAGTGATAGATTATTGTCATCAAGCTAGACAGCACCGTTGAATTCTCGAACGAATTCGCCGAAAGATTATGTCCAATCTCCTCTAAGCGTGGCATACAAACATAGCATGAATGCACATACTAATCCAAGTATGCCTGTCTTCAGCCTAGAAAAGCAATATGGTAGCAATTGCACATATGAAATAAAAATACTTGGCTACTTTTTCCATAAATTATTGGTCCGTTGAGAAGTATGGCGAGTTGATTTGTCCTCTCTTTTGAGTGTCCCTGGCTCACGAATATAATTGCTGCTTTATCCTTCTCAGAAAGGTGATTGAAATGCTGATTTTCTGGAAAGAGAAATTTACTGTGTTGTTTGGGTGCTTGAGCTGGCTAATTATCCATTTGTCGGCAGGGTGATATGCTTTGGCGAGTTCGGTTATGAAGTGGCAGGGATGAATAGCTTCGAGAACTCTCCTGGCGATGTGAGCTTCGTGCAAGCGGTCCTTATTATCTCTAAGAATAACGACTAGCTTCCATCTATTAGTTCCATTGCTCCTCAATCGGATTCTAACTTGCTTAGTTTCGGAGAGCACCTTCATGTTGCTGCCTATTTGGGCAAATAATACAAAATTTGTAAATCATCCTTAAAAGATTAAATGACGATTTGCTTTAATGGGCGGGTTACCTCCTGCTGAAAACCATGTCATGGTGGTCAGAAGGTTCTGTAGGTGAAATACTAAAAGGAGTGCCCATTTTTAAACTGTCTGAAAAATTGGATTAATAGGAGCTGTTTGAGGGTGCAGTTCTAGATGAAGTTTAGCTGCGTGAGCCGATGCTGCTTTTTGATGACGAAGTGTCTAAAAAATGGCGACTTGGTTCCAAACTATCTTCAGGCCGCACAGAATTAGGCCCTTTTAATTCAAAAAGTCAAAAATACAAGTTAATATTAGTCACATAATTCTCAAGCTGAGCGGCTACTCAAATAAAGTTACTCATATCAACTTTGCTTGGTTGTTTGCTGGTGCCGTTACTTTGAATAAATTTGAATTGGCAACAAATCTTATTTTTGTGGAATTTTTTTTTGTTTTTCGTATTTCGATTCTAATAAGTCTTCAAAAACTTCTCAGCCGCGCAATTCGTGATGGCCTGTTAGTAATGGACTTGCTCTTCTTGTTTCTTTGGCATCTTGACTCAGCTTATTGCCATCCAATTCATTTCCAGCCAAGACACTCAATTAAAATTCCTTCATTGGCTTCGCGTCTTCCCAATAAAAACTGTATTTCATCGTGTTGTGCTTTGCTAGAATTTCTTCTTTGCCTTTTGCCTCCAGATTCAAAAATTAAAAATGCGCAACCAAAAAACAAGCATTTTTAAAACTCCAAACCAAAATTATCAAGAAAACAAAAAGGAAAACTGCAAAAATAGTAATTGGCTGATGCGCTCAATAAAATTTTTCCAAAGTTTGTTCCTGGCTTTTTATGTCAATTCTAGCTCAGACCCTTTTACAAGCGTTATGTTTGTCTCACTAAGTTGCGTGCTTTTTCCATATGTCAGCAAGGTAGCATCTGTTTTTCTTTGCCTCTTTGACGTTGAGCTTGAAAGTACATCTGACGAAGATGCACATCTTTTGGGCATTAGCATTGGCAAATGTGTTGTCCTTGTTCATTCAACAATTCAGAGATGCGTATAGATTGTTTTAATAGTGTCAGTAGCGGTATTTACTAACAAAATATATCTTTTTCTCCGAAAAGCGAAATGCACTGTCTAAAACTTGGTTTCTTGGGTAAAGTCTAAAAACTGTTTTTTTTAAACACAAAAAATCAACGATACCTCTAAATGCGGCTTTTCAGAAACTGAAAATGCTGATACACATGATGATGACGTTCAAGAAACAGATATAATCAGTCTTACGATCACAAACTGGGTAAAATAAAATGGCCGAATCACGATGCAGGCCTTCTTAGAAGAAGAAAAACAGCAACCGTGTGCAGATGGAGGCTTGTTTGAAAGTGGAAAGTGATATCCTTTCTTATTTTTGTAACTGTTTAATCTCTGCAGATAGCAGACGCAAATTGATATTTTAGTCATTAAAGAGTTTTCTTTGGAACAATGAGCAGTGTTTATTAATATTTATTTATTTTTTTAAATTTGGTAAATTAAGAAAAATCTGAGTTTAAACTTCTTAAACTCAATTTAACTAAGTTTTCTGTAAATTGCATTCGTGAAACAAGGGAGCTGTGAGAGAATACAACGACAACACCATCACCAAGCGCTCACGCGCAACCAGCCAGCTCGAGACTTCCCACCTATCAAAAATAAACAAAAAAAAAATTAAAAAAATATATTTCTGGCAAATATTTTGATTGTGTCTTTTGATGTTGCTCTTTTGGCGCTGGATGGTGTTAAATTTTTAAATTAAAAAACAAACAAAAATTACCACCAAGTCAGCATTTCGTTCTTTTGCCAATGGAACAGCCAGAACACATAAAAATGTTGAGATAAGTAGGTTAAGAGGACACATTTTATTGTTTACTCTGTAAAAATAGTCGCTAGTTTCTAGATAAAAGTAAGGCGCTTAAACATGTGAAAGATTGCCACGCCTAAAAACTATTTGAGTCTGATAAGGAAAGGTATGCGCTGTGCGAGTTTTGTGGTAGTGTCCGTGCTTCAGAAAACATTGACTCCCATAAATAACGTTGCACTTGGAAAAACAAACAAAAACCTGTCAGGCCAATTCGAAATGATGACTCTTTAATCGAAAAATAATAGGCCCCTACTGTTTTGAACGACGACGTTGAGCACGCTTCAATATATGATTCACTAATAGCCCAAGTAGAAGACTTACGAAAAGAACTAAATTCATAGCGCGAAGAATACACATAGGCACTCAATTTGATGCGCGAGGAAGTGTTACTACTTAGAGAGATAATCCAGTAAAAAAAAGAGCCGCCAGTGCGCAATCAATAACTTCACCAGCAAAGACAGTCATCGCCAAACCGTTCCATGATAGTTGAAAAGCCCGCAGTTAATAACGGGTTGAGATCGAACCGAGTTGTGACTAGGAGCCAACTAAGTAACATATTTTGAAATGTTTTATCTATGCTAGTGTGTTTCTTTTGGACATTTTGTGTATTTTAACTTCTTAAATATTTCCACGCAATAATGTGAGTTGTGGCAGCATGTTTCTCAACGGAAACGCATACAGAATAAAGTTGGAATCGCCATTGGGGCAGGATGCCTATTTTCAAGCACTACTTGGCTGTGGAAAGCGATTCTCCTTTAAAATGCATTTCCAAAGTGCTCGCTTGGCTTCGTTTACCTCATTCGAACCTTCCACAACAGCAGTCTTGGACACTCGGGAAGGCTGAAGAGCTGGAGAGCTGGAGGGGGGGGGGGGGGGGGGGGGGTGGGGTCTATGAG
>Ga0302209_10001376_pt1 | contig 10512 bp, 9 predicted proteins | sample II_Fen_E3_1_FD_194574 | JGI IMG/M metagenome (GOLD analysis project Ga0302209, IMG submission 194574) | Peat permafrost microbial communities from Stordalen Mire near Abisko, Sweden - II_Fen_E3_1 | ecosystem: Environmental > Terrestrial > Soil > Wetlands > Permafrost | place: Sweden: Abisko...
GAAGCGAAATTTCACACTTTAATACTCAAGACTATGAATCTAATCAGTAAATGGCAATTCTCTGTAGCATTGTTTTTATTTATCGGATTGAATACCAGGGCACAAATCAATGTATCCGATGGTTTTGAAACCCGTCAGCTAAGCAAGATATGGAGTACCGATCGAATGGAAATAAAGTCCTTTGAAATTCAATCAACGATAGTACGCAAAGGTAAAAGTGCCGCAAAGATAACAATCCATACAGGGGACAAAACAGAAACAGGAACCGGCACATCAGCAAATTCCGAACGGGACGAGTTACTGGAAGACCGTTCATTGGTTTCAATAGAAGGGTCGAAATATGAGTATAAATTCAGCATGTTCTTGCCTGAAACCTTTCCTATAGTAAGCACCCGGTTGGTAATTGCACAATGGAAACAGTATTGTCATTCAGGACAAGCCTGTTCCGATGACAGTCCGGTAGTTGCTATCCGGTATCAATCCGGCAAATTATTTGTAACACTTCAAACTGATTCCGGCAGGGTAACGTTATATACCCTGAAAGATGAAATACGGAATAGATGGCTGGACTTTAAATTCCAAATACGATTTTCAAAACAAAACAATGGAGAAATCCTGGCCTTTCTGAATGATCAAGAGATCGTCCATTTTAATGGAATTGTAAGCTATTCTGAAAATCGCGGCTATCTTTCAAAGAACTGGTATTATTTTAAAATGGGATTATACCGGAATATAATGCCTGAACCAATGACAATCTATATAGACGAATACAGCAAAAAGGAAATAGTTGAATAGTTTTACTTCTTTTGGATGGATCTTTCGTTCATCGTGTAGCATTTTATAAAACAAATCATAAAATCGGAAGAGCTTGGAGAGAATCTGTACTACAAGAAATAGCTTATGCATTTGAACATGAAACAGTGCACCGAAAAAAAACGGCGTTTATGAAAGAAGAGTAAAATACTCTTCTTGAAAATATTCTACTTTACGTGTGATTTTTTACCCTTTCCTGCGAATAATATAGAAACATTAAACACTCAAAGTGGAAAAGGATAAGTTTATTTTAGTCATTAAGGAAAATCAAAATCTGATTTACAAGATTTGCTATTCTTATTGTTCAGATTCTGAAAACAGGAAGGATTTGCAGCAAGAGATTCTCATACAATTATGGAATTCATTTTCGAAATTTGACGGACGCGCTAAATTGTCAACTTGGATTTACCGGATTGCTTTGAATACGGCAATAACATTCTATCGGAATGATTATAAACATAAGGACAAAAAAGTAACCATCGATGCATCAATAATATCTCTATCCGATTTTGAGGATGTTCCTGAACTGGATGAGAATATTGCAATGCTCTATCAATTTATTGAAAATTTAAATGAGATGGACAAAGCACTGATATTGCTTTATCTAGATGACAATAAATACAAAGACATTGCAGAAATTCTTGGAATTTCAGAAACAAACGTAGCTACAAAGATTAGCAGGATTAAGAAAGTCTTAAAAGAACAATTTCGTAACAATTAAAAACTCGACATCATGGAACTGGAAGAATTAAAAAGTGCATGGGCACAATATGACAAAAAGCTTACTCATAATTTAAAGCTCAATGAAGAGCTTTTGCGAAAAATAAATCTGGAGAAATCCAGGAAAGAGATGAATACCCCACTTACTTATGAAATTATATCTTTTATAACAGGCGTCATTTTCTTCTTATATATTACATCTGCTACAATTATACATTCAAACGAGCTTAAATTTTTTATTCCGGGAATAATATCAAGTTTGATGACTATAGCTTTAATTTGCTTGTCGGGTTTGAAAATTAGACTTTTGTCAGATATTGACTATTACTATTCTCCTATAATTGAACTTCAAAGATCGATTAATTTGTTTAAGCATAAATATCTGAAATATAAAAAATATGAATTTTATATATTCCCGACATTTGCCATTTCTACAATTCCTATTCTAGGAATTGCTCTACGCAGATTTGATATCTACGAACATCAGACCCGATTTATAATAGGGATCATTTTATCGTTAATATTGGGTTATTCTTTAGCAAATTGGGGTTATAAGAATTTATTTGATAAAAAAGTAAGGAATACAACTATGTTTTTGAATGAATTAAGCAGATTTGAAGAAGAAGAAAAATAGGAAATCAGGAATACATCAATTTCAGAACTTACCTGCGTTATTTCCTGATTAATTAATACCAACAAGTATATTCCCTATTTAGATAATTAAAATCCTTGTCACCCGACTTAAATAAAAGTAGTTTGACAAGGGTTTTTAATACTGATTATGTTACAGTTCTATTCCTTCATTTTTCTTTCACATTCAAGATCTTAATAAACTTTCACTGATGCAAAGTTGTTTTATATTTCAAAAGGAGCATGTCTGTTTACATTGAATGTTTTTTTATCGGTTAGAATGTTTTTTATATCTGTAAACCCACTTTATGGTCCTTGCTGCATTTATTATTAAATAATAAATAATTTCATCTTATTATGCAAGGAAACATGTCAAAGTCTAAAGACAGAATGCCAGCTGTAGCCGGAAAATTTTATTCTGAAGATCCGGAGAAATTACAGCAAGAACTCAAAAATCTCTTTGCCTCTGCTGCCCCAAAACAGTCCAATCATGTCCGTGCTATTCTGTCTCCTCATGCCGGATATATTTATTCCGGGAAAGTGGCGGCATCGGCTTTCAACCAGATTGATGGTACTATCAACTACAAGCGGGTTTTCCTGATTGCCTCATCACATCATATAAGTTTCGACAAGGCAGCGGTGTATTGCGATGGTGACTTCATAATGCCTTATGGGAAAGAAATTGTAGACTCTGATTTTGGTAAAATGCTGGTAAAAAACTTCCCTGACTTCTTTACAGCCAATACTGATGCTCATCAGGAAGAACATAGTGTTGAAGTGCAGCTACCTTTCCTCCACTACGTACTCAAAACCGGGTATAGCATTGTACCGATAGTCATTGGCACCAATGATCCGGTGGTATGTAAAAAGATTGCCTCAGTATTAAAGTCCTATTTAAACCCTGACAATCTGTTCATTATCAGCACTGATTTTTCGCACTATCCCGAATATACTGAAGCTGTAAAAGTAGATGCCATTACCAAAGATGCTATTCTGGCAAATAACCCGAATATACTTATATCCACTCTGTCCGAAAATGTACAAAAGCATATTCCCCATTTGGCAACCAGCCTGTGCGGATGGACTTCCGTATTAACTCTGTTGTACATGACTACACTCAACGATTCTCTTGAATACCATGCTATTGAATATTGCAATTCCGGTGACATAAAGTATTACGGAGAACACGAACGCGTGGTGGGCTACTGGGGCATTGTCCTGTCAGAGAAGGGAATCGAAAAGAATGATTTTCAACTAACGAGGGCAGACAAAGAAACGCTGCTCAGCATTGCCCGCAAAACATTAAAAGAACATTGCCGCCACAACACAACATACATTGCGGAAACAGAGCAGTTGTCATTCACTCTGAACACGAAATGTGGTGCATTTGTATCCTTACATAAAAACGGTAAACTTCGGGGTTGTATAGGCCGTCTTACAGGTAATCAGCCTCTCTACAAAATGGTACAGGAGATGACTATTTCCGCTGCCTCCCACGACCGTCGCTTTTTGCCGGTGGATGCAGAGGAGCTGCATGAAATTGACATAGAAATATCGGTACTGTCCCCGCTTAAAAAGATTAACGACATTGCCGAAATTGAACTTGGCAAACACGGTATCTTTATCGAGGAGGGCTATCACACCGGTGTATTCTTGCCACAGGTTGCCACTGAAACAGGGTGGAGCAAAGAAGAGTTCCTTGGACATTGTGCTCAGGATAAAGCCGGACTGAATTGGGATGGTTGGAAAACAGCAAATCTTTTTATCTTCACGGCAACGGTATTTTCATAATAAGAGCAGCAAGCTATTTGCATGAATAAGTATGAAAATATGCAGGGAGTTGCTTACGGTTACTCCCAGACTCCGGCAATGGGTTCTTTACAAAAGCCGCACAGGCCGTTACGAATTAAATTTTTCCTCACCACATAGCCGCTACGCTCTACCAGTATGCGTTTACAAGCCGGGCAACAAGTATTTTCTCCATGCAAGCCCGGTATATTGCCGATATAGACATACTTCAGCCCTGACTTTTCTGCTATTTCTTTGGCAAGTATTAATGCTGATTCATCGGTAGGCGTTAATTGATTAAGCTTGTAAGTCGGAAAGAAACGGCTGAAATGAAGAGGTGTATCAACAAACCCATTCCCGGCAAGCCAATCACACATAGACTGAATCATAACCGGACTATCCGAATATCCGGGTATAAGCAGATTGGTAATCTCAAGCCACACCCCATTACCTTTCAGCGTTTTTAGCGTCTCAAGCACAGGTTGTAACCTGCCGCCTGTCAACTTTTGATAGACCGCATCGTCGAAACATTTCAGGTCAATATTGGCAGCATCCAGGTAAGGGCATAAATCAAGCAATGGCTGTTCATTAATAAAACCATTCGAAATAAAGACTGTTTTCAGACCCTTTTCATGGGCTATATTTGCGGTATCAAAGGCATACTCATAAAATACCGTAGGTTCGGTGTATGTAAAAGCAATGCTGTTAGTTTTTTGATCTATTGCATTTTGCACCACGTCCCCTGGCCTTAAATCGTAATGGTCGTGTGATTTTGGGCTAGATTGCGATATTTGCCAGTTCTGGCAATTGTGGCAACGGAAGTTACATCCCATCGTAGCCAGTGAATAGATGCTCATACCGGGGAAGAAGTGAAACAAGGGTTTCTTCTCTATCGGATCAATACTGACAGAGCAGGGATTTCCATAAGCCTGACTATACAACTCGCCGTGATAGTTGACCCTCGTCTGGCAAATCCCCGATTTACCTTCCGGAACAATGCAATTATGAGGACAAAGATGACAGCGAACTTTGTCATCCGGAAGCTTTTCCTGATAACGTGCCAAGCGGGTCCATTTTCCCAAATCGATTGTTTCCATTGATGTTCTTTTAAAATGTCATTGATCACATTGACTTTTCCTGTTTGAAGAAGCCCTTGTACGCTCATCCATGTTTCTTCCAATATATTTATCCAAGATACATTGAACGGGTATCCCATACTTTCATACCCATGACTTTCTATTCGTCTGTTTTTTTAACTCATAAATACAGCCGAATACTGTCTTTTGCATATAGTGATAAATCTGTCTAAATACAAGATTGTTTATCTGTTTAAACCCTACAGATAGAAAACGGTTAGTATTCATATAAAGTTTTCAACAGGCCAGGATTATTGAAACAAACTTCGAACATGGCATACTGAAGATTTTAATATAATGACTCTGTTAAATTCGAAACCCGGGTGAAACAAATCTATCTTTTTTCACAATAGTGATTTAATGTTTGAATAAATCATAATGAGAATTCACAAGAATAGAGATCATCTAGCAGTTTCTATTAATAAGCTGTGAAGTATCTGGTTATAAATTACGAATAAGTATCTTATATACTGACATATACACACCTATTATATATTTGTTTTCGTTAAAAAGAACTACATATTTAAATTATTAAAGTTCATTTAATTCTTTACTTAGGTCTAATAATTCATAAACTTATCATAACAAAAACCTGTAATAAAAACATCTTTTCTTTCTAAATGTTTCTATGAATATCAGAAAGAATAATAGGCTAAAACTTTAATTTACAGGAATTATTTCCTCAATGAGCCTCGTTAATACAAAAAAGAAATATGAAGATAATTCCGTTGGTTATTTTCATTTAGTTTATTGGACTTATTCTGAAAAAGGGATTGTATTTATAATTACACAGGTTATTAATCAAAAGGGAGGATCTGGCTTTGCAACAATTGGTATTAAAACTGGTTTTCAGCTGATAGATTCCTCATATCCAACAATTAATTCAGTAGTAAGGTATATGTATTGGTATTTTTAGTCGATTATTCATTTAAAGTTATGGAATTAAATTGAAAAGAATTGAGAGTTTTAATTAAGTCTTGATTATTTATTTACTAATCTAACACATTTTATTATGAAAACAGTAAGAATTCATGAGTATGGGAACGTTGATGTTCTTCGGATTGAAGAAATGCCTGTTCCACAAATTGCAGCTGATGAATTATTAATTAAGATTCATGCTGCATCTGTTAATCCGGTAGATTGGATGGTAAGGGAAGGATATATGAAAGATATGCATCTGCATAGATTACCTCTGACCTTGGGTCAGGATTTCTCCGGAACAGTTGAAAAGATAGGAGATTCTGTAAAAGGCTTTAAAGTTGGGGATAAGGTATTTGGCAGGCCATCTCTCGAACGGGATGGTTCGTATGCTGAATATATTGAAGTAAAAGCAACAGAAGTAGCCCTTATGCCAAAAACCATCTCCTATGATGAAGCAGCTACAATCCCGGTGGCAGGTACTGCAGCATGGGAAACTTTGATCAATAGAGCTAAAATCAAAAAAGGCCAACAGGTTTTAATTCTAGGTGCCTCTGGAGGAGTAGGTTCTATGGCTATTCAAATTGCTAAAAGCAGAGAATGTTATGTAATTGGAACGACTTCCAATGTCAACGTAGATTTTGTAAAAAACCTGGGTGCTAATGAAGTTATAGATTACACAAATCAGGATTTCAGCCAGCGTCTCAGCGACATTGATGTCGTGTTGGATACAGTTGGCGGTACAAATCAGGAAAAAGCATTTAATGTGCTTAAAAGAGGTGGAATGTTGGTTTCAATTGTCAGTAAACCAAATCAGGAAACTGCAAACAGATTCGGTGTACGTTGTGAATATGTATCAGTAGGTCCCAATGCTCATATTCTGAATGAACTCAGGGCACTAATTGAAATGGGCCAACTAAAGCCTGTCATTGATAAAATATACCGTTTAGAAGATGTAAAACAAGCACAAAATTATAGTCAATCAGGGAAAGCTAAAGGGAAAATTGTTTTGGAAATTTCAAGATAAGAGTTGTATTATTCTGTAATTGCTTACTGGTAATTCTTCCACTAACCCCAACGGCAATTGCCGTTGGGCGTGGAAGTTTTAAAAATGACAGAAACAATGAATGAAGTTCGGTAATTAAATCGCATCAACATGGCAACTAAAAACCAAGACCTTATTGACAATTTCTTTAAAGCATATTTAAAACGAGATCGGACAGGTATACGACAAGTTATGGATGAAAATGTGGTCTGGTCATTTTTAGGTCAGCATAAACTTGCCGGAACAAAGAAGGGTCTTGATGAAGTGATTGCATTTTTTGATAGGATAGAAGCTATCATGGCTAAATCAAAACCAACTATTGAGAAGTTGATCATTGCTTCGAATGAAAATCACCTGATAGAATGTCAGCATATAAAAACCAACAGGGAAGACGGGATTAATATTGAACACGATGTCTGTGTATTATGGACAATCGAAAACGGGAAAATTATTTCGGGCATGCATTTCTTTGCTGATCCGAAAGCTGTGGATATCTTTTTTAATACAGTTCCTTTGCTTACAGATCATCTAATTGGATTTAACCCGCTAATCGTCGAAAAAACATATAACGCCTCTGCGAATAAAGTTTGGAAAGCAATCACTGATGAAAACCAAATGAAGAAATGGTATTTTGAAACTCTAAAGTCATTTAAACCCGAAGTCGGTTTTGAAACAAAATTCAGTGTTCAGGCAGATGATAAAGACTATCTCCATATATGGAAAGTTACAAAAGTAATCCCTGACAAATCAATTTCATACACCTGGAAGTTTGGAGGATATCCTGGAGAATCACTTGTCACCTTTGAAATTTCAGAAGAGAATAATTTGACTAAAGTAAAGCTAACAGAAGTTGGAATTGAGAGTTTTCCTCAGGATAATCCTGACTTTACCCGGGAAAATAAGTTAAATCGTTGGAATTATTTTATGGGTAAACGGTTAAAAGAGCACTTAGATCATACATAATAAAATTGTAAATATCAAAAAAGCAAAAAAGCATATTCAACATCAACAAATATAGTAAGATGAGAAAAGTAATACTCAATCTGCCATAATTCAAGTCTGAAATGAATCATGTGGAGACAAATAAAAATTGTAAACCCTCTTTTAAAAACGAGATATTATGACAACAATAACCAAGAATAATCAAGTAAGGATTACGATAGAACCCGGAATTAAAGAGATCTTAATTATAAGGGAGTTTAATGCTGATCGTGATCAGGTTTTTAAAGCATTTATTGATCCGTTTCTTTATCCACAATGGATAGGTCCTAAAGGATTAAACACAAAGATTGACAGGTTTGAGCCCAGGAATGGCGGAAGCTATCGTTTTGTTCAAAAAGATTCTAATGGCCGGGAATTTGCATTTCATGGCGTATATCACGAAATACTGGTTCCTGAGCGTATAATCAGCACCATGGAATATGAAGGTCTTCCTGAGAAGGGTCATGTCGAACTGGATACTGCTAAATTCGAAGCATTACCAGACAACAGGACAAGACTTACTATTCAGGCATTATATCAATCCGCAGAAGACAGGGATAGAATGGTAAAAAATGGCATGCAAAAAGGGGTCGATGAAGGTTTCCAACGTCTGGAAGAACTATTGTCATCAAACCTGACAAACTGGGATATCTAAGTCTAAAAAACAAGGTTTGTCGTTTTCACCTGTTGCTTTATTTTTTGACACATAGCTGACTTTGGAAGGAACAGAATCACAAAAAATCATCATAATTCTGTAATTGAGAATTTTAGAGTTACTAATTTGTGTTGTTTGTTAACTACACTATCAGTGATTCCGTTGCGAAAACAAAGGAGTGTTATGTGTCAAATTTAATAGTTTCAGGAATAAACTTAGACTAAATAAATAAAATAGTAATTCTAAGAAGTATTGACGTGAACGCTTTAAATATCAGAATGGCAGACTCAAAATAAATCATTGAATTAGTATCAGGTTGTCATTTACCAATTCAAAATCACTTTACCACATTCCGCACTTTCCATAACATCAAAGCCTTTTTGAAAGTCATTAATTTCAAAGCGGTGGGTAATTACAGGGGTTAGATCAATTCCTGTTATCAACATTTGCTCCATTTGATACCAGGTTTCCCACATTTCACGGCCATAAATTCCTTTCAGGGTAAGGGCCTTAAAAATTATTTTATCCCATTGAACTGTAGTTGTATTTGGCAGGATTCCTAACAATGCAATTTTGGAGCCATTATACATGTTTTCTATCATGTTTTCGAAAGCAATGGACGAACCGGACATCTCCAATCCGATATCAAATCCATGCATGTGTAAACTTTTTACTGCCTGTTCAATGCTTTCTCCTTTTCGTGGATTAATGGTCATAGTGGCACCCATTTTCCTGGCAATATCCAGCCGATAGTCACTCAGGTCGCTCACTACGATATTTCGTGCTCCGGCAAACTTACAGATGGCAGTAGCCATGATGCCAATCAACCCTGCACCGGTTATAAGGACGTCTTCTCCAATCAGTGGAAATGACAAAGCAGTATGTGTGGCATTTCCAAAAGGATCCATAATGGAAGCAATCTCATCGGGAATACGTGCATCCAAATGAACAACATTTTCAGCTGGTAATGACAGGTATTCTGCAAATGCACCATCCCGGTTCACTCCTACTCCAACCGAATTTTCACACACATGAAGTTTACCGCGCCTGCAATTCCGACAATGTCCGCACGCAATATGGCCTTCACCGGTTACACGTTCCCCGATATGGATATTCCTGACTCCATGACCCTTTTCAACAACAACTCCAACATACTCATGCCCAATGGTCATAGGAGTTTTTATGGTACGTTGCGACCACTCATCCCATTTGTAAATATGTAAATCCGTACCGCAAATAGCCGTTTTTTTAATTTGTATCAAGACATCATTGATACCAACATGCGGCATGGGTATATCTTCCATCCAAATACCTTTTTCGGGAAGTAGTTTTACAAGTGCTTTCATTTCTTGGTGATTTATTGGTGAATTGGGTGACTGGTTAATTGGTTGATTCGTTGATTCGTAATATCACGAAGTAATATCAACGAAGTTAATATCGCCAAAAGCTAATATCAACGAAGTTAATGTCACGAAGTAATAACACCAAACTCCCTGGCAACTTTTGTAAAAGCAGTGATACATTTGTCCAGATGTTCCCTTTCATGGGCTGCCGATATCTGGACCCGTATTCTGGCCTGCCCTTTTGGAACAACGGGATAATAAAATCCGGTAACATATATACCTTCCTCCAGCAAGCGTGCAGCTATATCCTGCGAGAGCTTGGCGTCATAAAGCATGACCGCACAAATAGCCGATTCTGTTGGTTTTATATCAAACCCTGCAGCTTTCATCGATTCAACAAAATAAAGGGTGTTTTCATGTAGCTTATCCTGCAATTCGTTCGTTTCGTCCATCATTTCGAATACCCTGATGCCTGCTGCTGCT
>Ga0302209_10001379_pt1 | contig 10492 bp, 10 predicted proteins | sample II_Fen_E3_1_FD_194574 | JGI IMG/M metagenome (GOLD analysis project Ga0302209, IMG submission 194574) | Peat permafrost microbial communities from Stordalen Mire near Abisko, Sweden - II_Fen_E3_1 | ecosystem: Environmental > Terrestrial > Soil > Wetlands > Permafrost | place: Sweden: Abisko...
TCAATAAAATACGCATATGAAAAAAACTACCCTGCTTTTCTTAGCAATTTTTGCGCTTACGATAACTGCAAGTGCTCAGGATATTATCTTTAAAGAAACTTTTGGGACACCAAGTGATCCAAAAAACGAAGTTATAACTGATCATGTTTGGGACAATGGTTCACCGATTTCATATTCGTGGACACAAAACGCAACAGTAGCTCCCGGCACATTAAATATCCGTACAAGTGGAACTTCATCGAGTGATCCTACATACGGCTATGAAGGTGCAAGTGGTTCTGGAAATTTATACTTTAATAAAGATGCTACAAATTCATTTATTATTAGTAATATTAATACTGCTAATTTTCTAGATATCCAACTATCTTTTGGAATAATTGGATCTAAAAATGCAGGTGATGCAAAAAAAATAAAACTTGAATATAGTACAAATGGTACCGATTACACACAAATTGCTGCAACAAACATTAGCAACTTAACTGCTTCAATAACCAATTGGGAAGTCGTTTCTGCTGTAACAATTCCAAATGTCAGCAATATTATTTTGAAATTTTCTACTCCTAATCTCGGCGAAATTAGAATCGATGATTTAATCATTACAGGAACAAAAATTGAAACTTCTGTTAATCCATTAAATACAGATAACCGCAAACTTACAGTTTCAAATGCCACAATGACTCTCAAAGGATTCACTACCGGGAATGTGGAAATTTACAACATTCAAGGCAAAAGAGTCTTTACTTCTGAGTTAAAAGAAACCATTCAACCTCAGTTGTCAAAAGGATTGTATATTGTCAGGATAGGTGACTTCCGGCAGAAAATCAGTTTATAATAACCACATTTTATAAGCATAAACCCGAAGATGTAACGAATGTTACTCTTCGGGTTTTATTGTATAGAACATGAAATGGATTAGGTAAAGAATTAAGTGCCTCCGGCTATATCGGGAGGATAGAGTAAGCTTTTTATAGGCTTAACCAAATTAATTTAACAGGTATTATTATATATATAATTGGTTTACTATATCTTACCCTATTGGAAGATTGGGCTAAAGTCCAATCCTATTGATGGCATTCCTCGAATCTATCACAGAACAAATTGATTAAAAAGAACAAAAGATCCTGACGGACTTTGTGGTTTATGGGTGACTATTCATATTTATGGTTTCGCGATTGGGGTAACAACAGGTTTTCCTTATATTTGTAATCTATTATCACATCATCACATCAACTATTCTTCACATCAACTAATTATCACATCATCACATCAACTAATCATCACATCAACCCATGATATTATTCCGCAATAAATGGACGCCCCTTTTTTTGAGCAACTTTCTGGGAGTATTTAATGATAATTTCGTAAAGAACTGTATCATCTTTATTGCTGTAAATTGGGCTATGCCGCATTGGATGACGCAGTCGCAACTGATATCGCTGGTTTCGGCATCACTGATAGTACCTTATCTTTTTCTTTCGCCACTTGCAGGACGTCTGGCAGTGAAATATTCCAAAAAGAAAGTATTCCGGTTGTGCAAATTGCTGGAGATACCTGTGCTGGCATTGTCCTGCGTGGCATTCTATTATCAGTGGGTGATGGTAGCAATATTGACAGTCCTGTTAATGGGCATTTTGAGCTGCATGTACTCTCCTTCCAAATACAGCCTGATCCGGGATATCGGCGGTGAGGGAGGTGTTTCGTTCGGAAGCGGTGTGTTCGAAATGATGGCATTCCTGGGCATCCTGACAGGGACGGTAACAGCTTCGGTGGTTTCGGATATCTATAATGAATGGCTGGTATTTTCTATATTTATCGGGCTGGCAATACTGGGTTATCTGGTTACACATTCCATCCGGGCAATTGAATTACCAGAAAATAAAGAAGGTGCCGGCACATTGAATCCCATAAAGTTTGTAATCAACTCCTTCAGGTTTGCCCGCACACATCCGGGCGTCAACAGCGCTGTATTTGGGGCATCGGCTTTCTGGCTGATCGGAGGAATGTTGCAAATGAACCTGGTAATCCACTGCAAACATGTGTATCAGGCTTCAAATACTACCACTGGAATAGTCATGGCTTGTGCTGCTATTGGCATTGCCCTGGGGTGCTGGGCTGCAGGACGCATCTCCGGCAGAGAAGTCAAAAAAGGACTGATCCTGATCGGCATTTCGGGAATGAGTATCTTGTTTTTTCTTTTGACATTTTTCCATCTCAGCCTGTGGTTCTTTGTATTCTGTGTATTCAGCACGGCATTTATGGGAGGGTTGTTTCAGATTCCATGCCTGTCCATGCTTCAGAATTCTAATCTTGGACGTAAACTGGGTGACATGATCGGGTACCTGAATCTCATCACCTTTGTTTTTGTATTGACAGGCACCCTGTTCTTCTCACTCACTACCTGGCTTACCTCCGAAAACAGTTTTGATGTTTTTGGTGTAATTCTTGCCATCTGTTTATTGGTTACCTTATACTTTTTCAGAAAATCTCCGGAATTCCGGAATGAAACAAAAAAAATGCTCCACCTATAAAACAAGTCCAACTAACTACTTACTAACTAATTTCAACTAACTAATACTTACTCCCGACGATCAATTACCGACTTCCTGCTTAAATCCATGTTGTAGAACATAGATTTCCGAAATACATTTTTAATAGAGATTTCATACATTGCCCTACGATTTTTCATTTTAAAAAACATCTATTTTTTTAGTATTAATTCTTTTAATTTTTAATACAATATGAAAGTATATCAATCGAATGAAATTAAAAACATTTCACTGCTGGGAAGTTCCGGCTCGGGGAAAACCACTCTTGTAGAAGCGATGCTTTTCGAGAGTGGTGTTATAAAACGTAGAGGTACTGTAAACGCTCAAAACACAGTTTCCGATTATTTCCCCGTAGAAAAAGAGTATGGCTATTCAGTTTTTTCGACTATTATTCAAACTGAATGGCACGAAAGAAAACTAAATTTTATTGACTGCCCCGGTTCCGACGATTTTATAGGCGGAGTAGTAACTTCACTCAACGTTACCGATACCGCACTTATCCTTCTCAATTCGCAATATGGCGTAGAAGTCGGAACCAACAATCACTTCCGGTATACGGAAAAATTCAACAAACCAGTTATTTTTGTCGCTAACCATCTTGATCAGGAAAAAGCTGATTTTGATCGTACGTTGGAACAACTAAAAGATAATTATGGAAATAAAATAGTTCAAATACAATATCCCATTACGGTGGGTCCTCAGTTTAATGCCGTGGTGGATGTGTTGAAAATGAAATTGTACCGTTGGAAACCCGAAGGTGGTGTTCCCGATGTGCTTGAAATTCCGGATGCTGAAATAGAAAAGGCTCAAAACCTGCATAATTTGTTAGTGGAAGCTGCTGCTGAACATGATGAGGCATTAATGGAAAAATTCTTTGATCAGGGCTCTTTGACTGAAGATGAAATGCGTATTGGTATTCGAAAGGGTTTGATCCGGCGCGAAATGTTCCCTGTTTTTTGTGTCTGTGCAGGTCGTGACATGTGCGTTCGCAGGTTAATGGAATTTGTTTGCAACGTCTCTCCAAGTGTCAACCAAACTGAAAAACCACAGACCAAAGATGGTCAGGAAATTGAGGCTGATCCGAACGGACCGACCAGCATTTATGTCTTTAAGACAAGCGTTGAGCCACATATTGGCGAAGTTTCTTACTTCAAGGTAATGAGCGGGAAACTAAAAGAAGGCGATGATTTAGTGAATATTGACCGTAGCGCAAAAGAACGGATCAGTCAGATTTTTTCTGTAGCCGGACAGATTCGTACTAAAGTAGATGTACTGGTGGCTGGAGATATAGGTGCAACCGTAAAATTGAAAGAAACCCGTACCGGAAATACGCTTAATGTAAAGGGCTGCGAATATGACTTTAAAGAAATTAAATATCCCGAACCAAAATACCGCCGGGCTATTAAGGCCAAACTTGAGTCTGACGAAGAAAAGCTGAGTGAGATCCTTACCCGTATGCACGAGGAAGATCCTACCTGGATCATCGAACAATCGAAAGAGCTTAAACAAACCATCCTGTACGGTCAGGGTGAATTCCATTTGCGCACCTTAAAATGGAGACTCGAAAACAATGATAAGATTCTTATCGATTTTAAAGAACCAAAAATTCCTTACCGCGAAACCATCACGAAAAAAGCACGTGCCGATTACCGTCACAAAAAACAATCAGGTGGTTCCGGTCAGTTTGGCGAAGTGCATCTTATTATTGAGCCCTTTTACGAGGGTATGCCTGCTCCCGATACGTTTCGTTTTAACGGACAGGAATATAAAATCAGCAATCGCGATACTCAGGAAGTAAATCTGGAATGGGGCGGAAAACTGATTCTTGTGAACAGTATTGTGGGCGGTGCGATCGATTTGCGCTTCCTTCCTGCCATTATGAAGGGAATCATGGAACGAATGGAACAAGGGCCGCTAACGGGTTCGTATGCACGCGACGTGCGTGTTATTGTTTATGATGGCAAAATGCATCCGGTCGATTCAAATGAAATTTCATTCCGCCTGGCTGGCCGCCATGCATTCTCGAAAGCCTTTAAAGAAGCAGGTCCAAAACTACTTGAACCAATCTATGATGTGATCGTTCAGGCTCCTTCCGACCGGCTTGGCGATGTAATGGGTGACTTGCAGGGACGTCGTGCCGTGATAATGGGCATGGAAAGTGAAAAGGGGTATGAAAAACTAACTGCGAAAATACCTTTGAAAGAATTAGGAAGTTATTCAACGACTTTGAGCTCGTTGACCGGTGGAAGGGCTTCTTTCAGTATGAAGTTTGCCAGCTACGAACTGGTGCCTACGGATATTCAGGATAAACTGCTTAGAGAATACGAAGCAACAAAGAATGAAGAAGATTAATCTCTTTTTCAAAAAACAGAAAAGCAGTTAACCCTATGCGTGTTAACTGCTTTTTTGTTTATTCTAATACCAATCAAATGAGATTATCCTACCGGAAAAAAGCTTATAAATTTAATACTGCCCGTAAAGCTTTATATCCACCCGGGCTGGTTTTAACCTGTTGCCCGTTTTTCAGAGTCAGCAATTGGTTTTGCTTTTCGTAGAGTTCAATGCGTGATATCATTTCCACATTGACAATGACAGATCGGTGAACCCGTACAAATTGATTTTCAGGCAAATGTTCATCGAAATACTTCATGGTTTGTTCTTTCAGGAACTTTCCCTGTGCGGTAAATATCTGGACATAATCACCATCAGCCTGTAAATATAAAATTTCAGGAACTAATACCACATGAATTTTAGTCCCCGATTTGACGGCTATGCGTTCAATTATTTCAGTCTGAATCTCCTTCGCTGATATGAGTTCTTCTGCAACAACAAGCGTGTCGGGTTCTTCATCCGGCTGATCCGTTTGAATCATAGCAAACCGAAAAAGTTGCATGATCAGCAGATAAATCAGCAGTCCGATAAATCCCAAAACAGGCATCACAGGAATAAGCTTACTGCTCGATTCATTGCCGAATATCAAATTAAAAAGACCATATCCACAACCTAACCAGGAAGCAATGCTTAATAATGCCAGGGCGATATTATTAACTAACCGCTGATACAGGGTTAATGCTACAAAATTGCCATATTTCACGACACTCCAGAGCAGAATACCTATCAGTCCAAAAATAGCAGCATCAATTACACCATTGACCAGCACCATCCAGAATGGAAGTGTTACCAACCCTTGAATAAAAAAGGTTTGAAGAGAAGCATATACTACCCAAACCAGGATATATTGAAGTAATTTCGACTTATTTTCCAGAAATGGATGTATCATTTTAAATTGTCAGTAAACAGTTAGAATTGTATAGTTTAGATAGAATGTGTCTTCCTTGTTTTCCACATCATCGCATTATCACATCATAACATCATAACATTATTAACTCAACATATTAATTACGCAACTCTCCACCTCCAAATACACACGATCCGGTAATTACCAGCTTACGAGTAGTATCAAGCGGCTCCTTTGGCATCCTGTTATCCTGGAAACCTCCAAATACAGCATCCAAATGGGTTTCCACAAACCAGTCAACGGGGACATATATAGTAATTCCTCCAAAAACGGCATTTACTTCAAGAATGGTCTCACCCACCGGCAAATTAGTTCTGCGCAGATCCAGGGTAATCCCACCGAATACAGCATTCAGATCCCCTCCCTTAAATTCAGGATCGAGCACAATATGGTCACCACTTCCAAATACACTATTTTTAGAAAATCCCGTGTTATTGTAATCACGTGCCCATTTGGAATGATCATAACGATGTGAATGATGTCGATGTTCATGATTTCGCCAGTTCCGCTCCCACGATTCAAATCCCCAACCCGGGTTAATGACCCGTTGCAGTAGAATAACAATTCCCGCACCAATTAATAATAATGGCCAATAGATATGAATAAACTGACCATCAAGACCCGGTACAACTTTAGGAATCATAAAAAACCCGCCAACTAGAGTCAATACAACTCCCGATATTAATTTTCTCTTGAAAATATGTACCACACCAATTAAAATCAATATCATAGGCCATGAGAAAATAATTTCCTTGAGACTATAAGATATAAAACCAAAATTATAGCCAAGAAACAAAACGCCAACCAACATTAAAAACAGTCCGAAGCCAAGTCCTTTAGTATAGCCCGAACGAAACGAATTCTTAACTTCATTTTCCATAATAGTCTGTTTTAAAAATTTATGATGCAAAGATACACGCATGTCGGGAAGTAAACCAAGTAAAAATCGATGAACAAAGCATTATATCCCGATGAAAGTAAACCAAAAAGGCTATAAAAAGATACTGATGACATAAATAAGTCATCAGTAATTTTTATTTATAACACCGGCTGTATTATTTTTTTAATAAATCACGGATTTCAGAAAGCAATTTCACTTCTTCGGAAGGAGGAGCGGGAGCGGCGGGAGCATCATCCTTTTTCTTTGCCATCGAATTAATTGCTTTAATAAACAAAAAGATGCAAAAGGCAACAATCAGAAAATCAAAAGTTACCTGTAAGAAATTGCCATAGTTCAATGTAACAGCTGCTTTTTTTACACCATTCACAATTTCGGCAGGTTTCATTTGCCATTTCAGATCGACAAAGTTGACGCCTCCTACCAGTAAACCAATCGGGGGCATAATAATATCGGCAACTAACGAAGCAATAATTTTTCCAAATGCACCTCCGATAATTACTCCGACAGCCAGATCAATGACATTGCCACGCATGGCAAATTCTTTAAATTCTTTTAGAAGTCCCATAATGATATAGTTAATTAGGTGAGTAAAACAAGTAGATTTCAGAAATCAAACCGATCGATGTTTCGATTTTTATTTTGTTTAAACCAAAAACAACATCCTTTTGTTTGAAAATATTTTTAAAATACAAATTTATAAATTAAATATTGGAATACCGACTCAAACCTGAACATTTTTAAATTCACATGAATTCATATATGAATCAATGCTTAGATGAATAAACAAATCCCATGGTGTTTTCGGAATTTAATATAATTAATTTGAAAAAAGACTTCTTCTTCTCCAATTATTCTTTTACTCCCCTTTTAGTCCCCTTTTACATAGGTCCGTATATACTCCGTTACATGTCCATATATAGTCCGTTAGATGTCCGTATTTATATAGATACGGACTACTATCGGACTATATACGGATATTTGATGGACAGGATACCGATCCGGGGCAAAGGGGAGTAAAAGAGGACTAAAACGATAGTAAAACGATTTTTTACGAAATCAATTCAAAACAGATGCATATGATCACTTTATCTTACGTTCCATTCGAATAATCATAATATTTATATTTTCACAGGATTGAAATTAGAGATGGTGCAAATCAGATTGTAGGACACCAGGTAACGGTAATTAAACACGAAGAACAGGATGCCGGTTTATTTAAAGCTGAAGAGAATTCAGTTCTTAACCCGGCTGAATTGCATACCAGGTGATTCAACATATTGTTATTTTTACCTCTGTTCCTATCATTTAAAATCAGAACCTAAAAAAGCAATTTTTCAGTTGAAGCAATAAAAGACAAATCCAATTATCGGTAAATTTACTTACAATACAAAAGAGAATAATGACTTATGCTTTCTTATTTGATAAAAAAAGACTACTTTTGCGGTCAAATTATCAAACTATAAAATTCAAAGAAAATGGTAAATTACAAAGAACTTGGATTGGTCAATACCAGTGACTTATTCAAAAAAGCTATTGAAGGCAAGTATGCTATTCCCGCTTTCAATTTCAATAACATGGAACAAATGCAGGCTATCATTGCTGCATGTGTTGAAACAAAATCCCCTGTTATTCTACAGGTATCCAGTGGAGCGCGTAAATATGCAAACCAGACCTTGCTACGTTACATGGCACAGGGAGCCGTGGAATATGCCAAAGAATTGGGTATGAACATTCCGGTTGTTTTGCATTTGGATCATGGAGATAGCTTCGAACTTTGTAAAAGCTGTATTGAAACAGGATTTTCATCCGTGATGATTGATGGTTCACATTTACCTTTTGAAGAAAATGTGGCACTTACCAAAAAAGTGGTTGATTATGCTCATACTCATGGAGTAAGTGTCGAAGGTGAGTTAGGTGTGTTGGCCGGTGTGGAAGATGAAGTATCCCACGAACACCATACATATACTCAACCGGAAGAAGTGGTAGAATTTGTAACCCGTACCGGAGTTGATTCGTTGGCTATTTCAATCGGGACTTCCCACGGAGCGAACAAATTCACCCCTGCACAATGCACCCGTGATGAAAACGGTATATTAGTGCCACCACCATTACGTTTTGACATTCTTGAAGAAATTGAAAAATTGATTCCCGGATTTCCAATTGTATTGCACGGTTCTTCATCGGTTCCACAGGAATATGTGGCAACGATCAACAAATACGGTGGTGCCCTGAAAGATTCGATCGGTATTCCTGAAGATCAATTGCGCAGAGCAGCCGCTTCGGCAGTTTGTAAAATCAATATCGATTCAGATGGCCGCCTTGCCATGACAGCTGCTATTCGTGAAGTATTGGCTACCAAACCGGGTGAATTTGATCCACGTAAGTATCTGGGACCGGCACGTGATGAACTGAAAAAACTCTATGCCCATAAAACGGTGAATGTGTTGGGTAGTGCAGGAAAAGCATGATCAATATTTACTATTTGACAATTTACTATTTACTATTTTTTGTCAATTAGTTTAAATACAAAAGGCTGTCTAATTTTTTAGACAGCCTTTATTTTGTAAATCCAATTTACTATCTTTAAATAGTAAATAGTAAATTGTCAAATAGTAAATTCTTACAGGCTATTTACTGCATTTAAATCTTCAAAAGCGACTTTCACACGTGCAATAAGCGAGTCTTCGCCTTTACGTAACCAGACACGTGGATCGTAGTGTTTTTTGTTTGGTTTATCAGCGCCATCAGGATTACCAATCTGGCTTTGAAGATACCCGTGATTAGCAGCTTCAAACTGACGAACACCATCCCAATATGCCCATTGGGTATCGGTATCGATATTCATTTTAACCACACCGTAGCTGATTGCTTCACGGATTTCAGCATGTGTAGAACCCGATCCGCCATGGAATACGAAGTTTACAGGTTGATTGTCCGAACTACCCAGTTTTTCTTTAATGAAATCCTGAGAATTCTTTAAAATGATAGGCATCAGTTTCACATTTCCCGGTTTGTAAACTCCATGTACATTACCAAAAGACGCAGCAATTGTAAAGTTAGGAGATATTTTGCTTAATTCTTCATAAGCATAATACACATCGGCAGGTTGAGTATACAACAAGCTGTTATCGATACCACTGTTGTCAACGCCATCTTCTTCTCCACCGGTAATACCAAGTTCAATTTCGAGGGTCATTCCCATTTTGCTCATACGTTCAAGATAACGTTTACAAATGGCAATATTTTCTTCAAGTGGTTCTTCTGACAGATCCAACATATGTGAACTGAAAAGTGGTTTACCTGTTTCAGCAAAATGTTTTTCACCGGCATCTAACAATCCATCAATCCAGGGAAGTAATTTTTTAGCGGCATGGTCAGTGTGTAATACAACATATACGCCATAAGCTTCTGCCAACGTATGAATGTGTTTTGCACCGGCAATTGCACCAAGTACAGCAGCCTGTTGTCCGTCTAATTTCAATCCTTTGCCTGCATTAAAAGCTGCCCCACCGTTCGAGAACTGAATCATTACCGGAGCATTGTTAAGTTTAGCAGCTTCCATAATTGCATTCACTGTTGAAGAACTAACCACATTTACTGATGGTATAGCAAAACCGTTTGCTTTAGCGACTTTGAAGATATATTGTAAGTCTTTACCCGTTACAACACCTGGTTTTACCTTTTCTGAAATTTTTTCCATAATCGATGATTAATTTGTTGTTTATTAATTTGTTAATTATAAAGATG
>Ga0302209_10001382_pt1 | contig 10486 bp, 11 predicted proteins | sample II_Fen_E3_1_FD_194574 | JGI IMG/M metagenome (GOLD analysis project Ga0302209, IMG submission 194574) | Peat permafrost microbial communities from Stordalen Mire near Abisko, Sweden - II_Fen_E3_1 | ecosystem: Environmental > Terrestrial > Soil > Wetlands > Permafrost | place: Sweden: Abisko...
TATTCCAATAGGCCTTAATGAAGATGTGGTACGACTCATTTCTTCAAAGAAGGACGAACCGGAATGGTTGCTTGAATTTCGATTAAAAGCATACAGACACTGGGTTACCATGAAAATGCCTACCTGGGCACATTTGGATATTCCGCTAATTGATTATCAGAGTATAGCATATTATGCAGCTCCCCGAAAAAATGCACCTAAGAATCTGGATGAAGTAGATCCAGAATTACTGAAAACATTTGAAAAACTAGGCATACCCCTTCATGAACGCTTGGCATTATCGGGTGTTGCAGTTGATGCAGTTCTGGACAGCGTATCGGTAAAAACTACTTTCAAAGAGAGTTTGAACGATATGGGCATTATATTCTGTTCATTCAGTGATGCCGTTCAACATCATCCTGATCTGGTTCAAAAATACATGAGTTCTGTAGTGCCTTATACCGATAACTTTTTTGCAACGCTTAATTCGGCTGTTTTTAGTGATGGTTCGTTTGTTTATATCCCTAAAGGTGTTCGTTGCCCCATGGAACTATCAACATACTTCCGCATTAATGCATTGAATACAGGTCAGTTTGAACGAACGTTGATCATTGCAGATGAAGATAGCTACGTTTCATATCTCGAAGGTTGTACAGCCCCAATGCGCGATGAGAATCAACTTCATGCAGCGATCGTTGAAATCGTTGTATTAAAGAATGCTCAGGTAAAATACTCAACTGTTCAAAACTGGTATCCCGGTGATAAAAACGGTAAAGGAGGTATTTTTAATTTTGTAACAAAACGAGGAATTTGCAAAGGCGAAAATTCCAAGTTATCATGGACTCAGGTTGAAACTGGTTCTGCCATAACCTGGAAATACCCAAGTTGTATATTGTTGGGAGATAATTCTTCGGCTGAATTTTATTCTGTAGCTGTTACCAATCACCATCAACAGGCGGATACAGGTACAAAAATGCAGCATATCGGCAAAAATACCCGCAGCCATATTCTTTCTAAGGGCATTTCAGCCGGACAAGGCCAGAACAGTTACCGTGGCCTGGTCAAGATAAATAAGAATGCCGAAAACTCACGGAACTACTCACAATGCGACAGCTTGTTGCTGGGAGATAAATGTGGTGCACACACTTTCCCCTATATGGAAGTGAGTAACGATTCTTCCGTTGTAGAACACGAAGCTACCACCTCTAAGATCAATGAAGACCAGATATTTTATTGCAACCAACGGGGCATTTCAACAGAAGATGCTGTCGGGCTTATAGTAAACGGGTATGCCAAAGAGGTACTGAACCAGCTTCCTATGGAGTTTGCAGTAGAAGCCCAAAAATTGCTGCAGATCACATTAGAGGGAAGTGTTGGTTGATACCATGCTTCTTTAAAGTGTTTTAGTAGTGTACAACAAAGAATATAATTTACCGCACAAATAAAATTAAAACTAAAGACTTTTTACTCCCCTTTAGGGGTCGGGGGTCGTATTTATAACAAAATATGCTTGAAATTAAAAACCTACACGCCAACATCAATGGCAAGGAGATATTAAAAGGACTGGATTTAGTGGTTCGTCCGGGAGAAATACATGCCATTATGGGACCTAATGGTGCCGGTAAATCTACATTGGCTTCCGTGCTCTCGGGCAATCAGGCTTTTGAAGTTACTAAGGGTGAAGTTGTTTTTTACGGTAAAAACTTATTGGAAATGTTACCGGAGGATCGTTCACGTGAAGGGATATTTCTTAGCTTTCAATATCCGGTTGAAATTCCGGGAGTTAGTATGGTGAATTTTATGCGTACTGCACTGAATGAACATCGCAAGTATAATAAACTTGAACCTATGTCGGCTACCGATTTCCTTCGTACCATGCGTGAGAAGAAAGAATTGGTAGAAATGGATAGCAACCTTGCTAATCGTTCCGTTAATGAAGGTTTCTCGGGTGGAGAGAAGAAGAAGAATGAGATTTTTCAGATGGCTATGCTCGATCCAAGGTTGGCCATACTCGATGAAACTGATTCAGGCCTGGATATTGATGCATTGCGCATTGTAGCAAACGGTGTCAATAAATTGAAACGTCCTGATAACGCCACCATCCTGATCACACATTATCAACGATTGTTGGACTATATTGTTCCGGACTTTGTTCATGTGCTTTATGATGGCCGCATTGTGAAAACAGGTGGCAAAGAGCTTGCACTGGAATTGGAAGAAAAAGGATATGACTGGATTAAGAAGGAAGTCGAAGGAGAGTAAGTTTAGTTGATTGATTGGCTAATTAGTTAATTGGTTGAAAAAGTTAATCATGAATAGAATCTACTGTTGAATTGGAAAGAATATAGATTTTAAGTCTTTTCGGTTAAATAATAATGTAAATAAAATATATCCCGGCAAAACTTCTATCTCCTCAGGGAGAGGAGTAGGGGAGAGGTAATATGGAACAACAATATATCGACTTATACAAACAACACCACCAGAGCATAAAGGATCATTCTGCTCCTGTGATGAACGATTCACGTGATGTATCTTTTGAATTGTTTGAGAAACTGGGATTCCCTACACCCAGACTGGAAAACTACAAATATTCAGACCTGAAAGAAACACTTTCACTGGATTATGGGTTGAATATTAACCGGGTTTCCATACCTGTAAATCCATATGAGGTTTTTAAGTGTGATGTACCCGGGATTAATTCATTCCTGTTTTTTGTTGTCAATGATGCTTTCTATCCGGTGAATGAGCCCAATAATAAAACCTTGCCTAAAGGGGTTATCATTGGCAGTCTGAAGGAAATTGCCACATCTCATCCCGAATTATTGAAAGATTATTTTGGTAAACTAAGTACAACTAAAAATGATGGACTGGTTGCCTTTAATGGCGCTTTTGCCCAGGATGGTTTTTTTATGTACGTTCCCAAAGGGGTGGTACTTGACAAACCGGTTCAGCTTATAAACATCATGCGTTCGGATGTTGACTTTATGGCGAACAGCCATAACCTGATTATTCTGGAGGAAGGTGCACATGCACAGTTGCTTGTTTGCGATCATACTATGGATGATGTCCGCTTCCTGTCTAACCGTGTTACGGAAGTCTTTGTAGGCGAAAACGCATCTTATGAGCACTATAAGCTTGAAAATACACATGTCAAAACAACAAACCTTTCAACCTTACTGATCGATCAGAAAACTTCATCAAGCGTATTGACCAATGTCATTACTTTGCACAATGGTATCACCCGCAATTCCATTGAAATTGACCTGGATGGTGAACACTGTGAAACCCTTTTGTGCGGTATGGTAATAGCCGACAAATATCAACAGGTTGATAATTTTACGTACATCATGCATAACAAGCCAAACTGCCACAGCAACGAATTGTTTAAATATGTGCTGGATGATAACGCTAAAGCCGGATTTACCGGGAAGATACTGGTTGCAAAAGATGCACAGAAGACCTCGGCATTCCAGATCAATAAAAATATCCTGCTAAAGAATACTGCCAAAATGAGCACGAAGCCTCAACTGGAAATCTATGCCGATGATGTGAAATGCTCACACGGTGCTACCATTGGACAGTTGGATGAGACTGCGAAATTCTATATGCAATCACGCGGGATACCTGAAGCTGAAGCTAAGCTGTTGCTCATGTTTGCCTTTACCAATGATGTTATTGAAAATATTCGTATACTGGCTTTGAAGGACAGGATAAAACTCTTAGTAGAAAAAAGGTTGCGTGGTGAGTTATCCAAATGCGAAGGTTGCATTATCTGCCAGTAAAATAACCTCAAAGCGTGTGCTGTAGCTTTAAGTGTTCTTATGTAATAATACGTTTTTACGATTTAGAACTGTTGTATAAACTGCTGAATTCTTACTGATAAATCCTATTTAATCTTTAATCCCTGTTTTAAAGAATGCAACTAACTATTGAAGAATTAAAGCAGAAGTTTTTGAGGCCATTGCCTGGAGCATTATCTCATTTGAAAATGTCACCCAGTCATAGAATGGAAGACTTTTCAGGATTAAACGACATGATGCCTTTAGCTAAAAGAAGTGCAGTTTTAGTTCTTCTTTTTCCGGATCAGGGACAATTAAAAACTGTTTTTATTAAAAGGAGCGAGTATGACGGAGTGCATAGCGGCCAGATTTCTTTTCCCGGAGGACAATTTGAGAGTACCGACAGAAGCTTTGAAGCTACAGCCATTCGTGAGACCTATGAAGAAATTGGGGTTTCCAGCGATAAGATTCAACTTGTTGGACAACTAACCGATTTTTATATACCACCAAGCAATTTTTTAGTCAAGGTATTTGTCGGGTATTCCAGTCAAAAGCCCGAATATATTCCGGATAAAAAAGAAGTCCAATCTGTCATTGAGGTTAATGTGGACGACCTTTATGACAAAAATAACATTACTCAAATGGAGTTTTATTCCACTTCCAGAAAAGCACTTGTCAATGCTCCGACATATATCATTAACGGAGTGGAAATATGGGGCGCAACGGCCATGATTGTCAGTGAATTGCTTGATGTTTTAAAATAGGCTCAATGCTCTTACAACCCTTCAAACATTTCAAACATATCAAACTTTTTATACTTATCAAACTCTTTAAACCCTTCAAACTTCCATAAAATGACTGAAAAAATAAGGCTTAATAAATTTATCAGCGACAGCGGGTATTGCTCACGTCGTGAAGCCGACAAGTATATAGAACAAGGTCATGTAGTGGTGAATGGTAAAAGAGCCAAATTAGGCGATCAGGTTTCCGTTAAGGACAAAGTTATGCTTAATGGTAATCCCGTTGAAACCAAGAAAGGCGATGATTTTGTTTTCCTTGCCTTTAATAAGCCTGTCGGCATAATCAGTACCACTGAAATAGGAGTCAAAGACAGCATTGTCGATTATATAGGATACCATGAACGCATTTTTCCGGTCGGTAGACTGGATAAAGAGTCGCAAGGTTTGATTTTTATGACCAACAACGGGGATATGGTTAATAAAATCCTTCGGGCCGGTAATAGCCATGAAAAAGAGTATCTGGTTACCGTGAATAAACCTCTCACCGATGAATTCATCCTCAAAATGGGTAGCGGAGTACCTATTCTGGGTGAAATAACCAAGAAATGCAAAGTGGTAAAAGATTCTGTATTCTCATTCCGCATTGTGTTGGTACAGGGGTTGAACCGTCAGATAAGACGCATGTGTGAGCATTTCGAATATGAGGTAATCAAGCTGGAACGTATCCGTATCATGAACATTAGCCTGAAAGGATTACCCTTAGGTGAATGGCGTCAACTCGAACCAAACGAAATGAAAGAGATTATGTCGGCTATTGAACACTCCACTTCTACTGAAGAAGGTTCCATTAACAGAGGTAAGAGGCAAGAGGTAAGAAGTAAGAGCCCGGAACACGAATCACGGAACGCTGAATCAGGTACACGGAACTCTTCCAGCTATTCAACAGCTAAACCTGCCAGGAAACCTTCACGTTCATCAAACCTGAATCCTAAATCCCGGGATTTACGTGAACGTTCCAGTAATTCGAATGGTAAGAAGGCTGGTGCTACTAAAAATATTAAACCATCTTCTACCAGTTTCGGGAGCAGGGGGAGCAGTAAATCCGGTAGGAAATAAGGCTATTCCTGGTATTCTTGTGATAAGAAGGGTGCACTCAATACCATTACTGCAATTCCGGCAGTCCATCCCATGAATTTACCAAAACCTGTAGTCCTTCGCAGGTAAAATTGATTTGATCGACTCGTTGTTTCTGAGGTAGGACTTGTTGAATTCTGTAGTATATTTGAAAACCAGAACGAATTATCTATGTTCATGGGAAACGTGAAATCATCATGTGTTGTCAGGGTAAGATAATTTCTAAAATAGAGTGGGGTGGTTTCCTTGTCGAATGTGAGCATAACCCAATCTTTATTCACTCCTTTGTTGACAACGGCTTGTGGGATCGATTCAAGCGGCTTGAGGTTAATAAACTTTTCAAGCAATGGATTACTTACTATGGTAACCTTCGATAGGGGTGCAATATAGCCCGCCTGATTCTCATAAATGGAATCGCTTATCTGATTACCATTGACAATGATATTCGTTCTTTGCCAGTCAATGTAAAGCGGCACTTGCAACTTGTTGAATATTGTTTGGGATAGTCGGAAATTCTGACCTGAAAATGTATATTTAATAGATACCGTATCATTCTCAATATTAAATTCCTTGTTGTCGTTCTTATTTAAATTGCTGTTTACCACGATATATTGATATTCCGTACAGCCGGACAATGCAAGAATACAAATGAGTACAAACAGAATGGAATGTATGGAAGAAAAAATGGCTCTATTCTTTCCCGTTTCTCCAGAAATTAAATTTTTCATAAGTGGATTTTTTAGTATTATTTTACCATAAAGATTACATTTACAAAATTACAAATGACTAATTAAATTTACATTAAATTGTTCTCTTTCAATCATCCTCTTTTACTCTCTTTTCAATCCTTCTATCCGGAATCAACCACAGGAATGCAATAGCAATAATAATGCCAATTGAACCTGTCGTGTAAATAAAAGAAAGCGGGACAGCCACAGCATACCCAATCATCGAAATAATACCTTTCAAATCTTTCCCAACGGCAACAGATAAAACGGAATCTTTTCCATGAACAGCTATAATGGTTTTGGATAGTATAAAATATGCTACTCCGGCCATTAATAGAATGAATGAATAAGCTGCTACTGGAAATTCTGCGAATTGATTCTCTCCTGCCCAGGCTGTAACAAAAGGTATCAACGTTAGCCAGAAAAGCAGGTGAATGTTTGCCCAGAGTATACTTCCTGTAACATATTTAACCGTATGAATGAGATGATGGTGGTTGTTCCAGTAAATGGCTATGTAAATAAAACTGATCACATAGCTTATGAATTTTGGAGCCAGTACTTGCAACGATTCCCAATCTGTACCGTTTGGAATTTTGAGTTCCAATACCATGATGGTAATAATAATGGCCATCACCCCATCACTAAAAGCTTCTAACCGAGTTTTATTCATATGGATGTTTTGTTTTTAAATTTATAATTTAATAAACAACACTCTTTTATTAAATGTTTCTGAAACAAAAAAACTCTTCCAAATCCTTGCGGTATTGGAAGAGTCATTTCAATAATTCACGTTAAATAATCAAAGAATAATCTTAAGTATCTGTTGTTTTATTTCTTTACAGAATCCTGTTTCATGTCTTGCATGGGTGTTACCGCCCGTTCTGTTCTTTCATGCCGTTCGTATTGTTCAGGTTCATCGCATGAATTCATGCGCTCCTCGTTGTACATGCAGCAACTGTTCATATGGTGATGCCAATGCCATGCACGGTGAAAATTTTCAGGACCAACAGTTGCCATAAGTCCTCCAAATGTTAGTGCTGCAGCTAAAAATCCTATTAAAAATCTTGATCTTCTATACATTGTGTCTGTTTATTTAGATTCATTGTTTTGTGTTGTGTCTTCTTTCTTTGTATCGGAATTACTGTCGGAATCCGCTTCACGTTTCCTGCCACATTCACACCGGTCATAACTGTCTGGCCTTCCACCATAATAGCCATGTCCAAAACCTTTTTTCATTTTATCCTTGAACCCGGAATAATCTTCTTCACTCATATTCCTTATTTTATCTGCCCAGTAATACAGTGGCCCTTCCATAGATCCATGACCGTGATGATGGTCGTGGTGATGATGGTGATGAGAATCATAATCCTTATCATGTTCTGATCCCCTGCTTTCACCACCTTCACGGTAGCCGTATCCGCAATCGCACCCATATCTGTATCCATGATGCCCGTAATATCCCGGTCCGTACCATCTATGGCTCATGTATCCAACATGCAGAAGCCTTATGATAACCAGGAAAATAAAAATACCCAATACTAATATCGGCATAAAGAAGAACAATGCTCCTATGATGATGCCGGATAGTATGACACTAAAAATTGAATGTCTCATGTTGATTAATTTTTTATTTTAAGTTTAATATCTCTTTTATATCTTGTAAGACGAATGTCCTGTTGTTTTACTTTAATCATCACTCAATTTAAGGTTTAAATAAATATATAAATTTAAGTAAACCTATTATACAAATGAATCGACCTGATAATTACTTGCAAAAACGTTGTTTCCACTGGTTTCTGAACTGTTCACGTTCCTCATCGTTCATTTCCATAAACCTGTTCTTAATCGATGGATGCATGAATGGAGGTTTGTTCCCGTGGTGTCTCCTGAAATGAAATCCGCTGAACAGTATACGGCTTAGTACAAAGAGTCCCATGGCCTGCCAGTAGCTCAATGGCAATAGTCCCGATACTTTAGGCAGAATGGCGTTCCAAAGCAGCATAACAATAGCACTTACTGCAAATAATCCAATCAGGAATATGGGGATAAACAAAAACCGTCTTTTTCTCCAGTGATGTTGATACATTGTATTCATCTTGTTCTTTTTTATATTGTTTCTTCTTGAAATACTCTTTTTAGTTATTAACGCTGACAGGTTTTCGACGCTGTCAGGTTTGTTTTGAATTTTAAAGACAATTAACCTCAATCTGTTATCTCCAAACTACCTGTCTTATTCTCTTTTCCATCCACTTCTATTACCTTTTTTTCTTTCTACCTACTACTTTCTACCTACTACCTACTATTTATCAGCCGGTCAGTTCTTTATATAAATAACTCAGCTTGTTCCTTAAATGCTTTACTGCATATCCTTTGCGGCTGATAATGGTTTTCAGCTTTTCTCCCTGCCTGTCGGCAATTTCCTGCAAGGTCATGTCCTCCATTTCGTTGAGTATAAAAACTTCTTTCTGGTTGGGCGGCAATTCATCCAATGCCTGTTGGAACTCTTTCCAGAATATCTCTTTGAAAAATGCCAGTTCTGGATTATTCGTATCGTCCAGCAATAATATTTCCTTGAAGTCAAACTCACCCTCTTCCGATTCGTAGCCATAGTCCTCAAGGGATAAATTCTTTTTCTTACGGGCTTTATCGGTAATTTTATTGCGGGCAACTTCATACAGCCATGCACTCACGTTATCCAATTCGGCGATATCGCTCAGATTGCTTAACTGAAACCAAACCTCCTGAAGGATATCTTCTGCATCCTCGGTAGTCTTTACTTTTTTACGCACAAAACCGAACAACTTCTCTCCAAATTCCTGAATGGTTGTGGATATAGAATTGGTTTTTTGCTCACTGGTGGAATAATTCATGGCATTCTCCATATTCAGGTAGACGAATCAGCCTGCATTTTACTTTAAAGGCAGAACAGATTTTTAACGTGTTAGTTCAAATCGGTTGAATATTTATAGTTTAGAATCAGTTACTTGTTTAAATTTATCCTGTGATTTATTTTAATGATTATCCGCAAAACGTCCTAAACCATTATTGTTGCATTTTCTATCGGTGATTAGTCCTGTAAGTTGGAATGTGTCAGAAGAATATAAACCAGCTAATCTTTTAAATTAATAATCAGTGTGATCAGAGGACAAACTCTTTTATAATTAATAATTAGTATTGCAAGGCAATGAGAATTAAGTACAAGGTAATAATTAATGTCCTTTTATTTCTATCATTTATTTCTATTTTAACTTGATCTATCAACTACTTCATGATTGATTGTTTGTAAAATAATTTAGAAATATATGCTTTTGAATGAATACCTAAAATTAGATTAATACTAATAAGGTTAAGACTTTTGGAGTTGCCTTTTCTACTAAGGTTGACAAAATAAAAATAAGGTCTATTTATTTAAAACCTTATTTTTAATCAATTAAACCTTAGTAGGAACCAATCACCCACAAATCCAAACCTTATTCCCATCAATTGTAAAAAAATCAATCACATTATTATAATTGCTGTTTAAACAAATCCATTTAGACAAATCCAATTTAGAGAGACATGTTGAAAGTCCATAATTGAAGTATTTATAAAATAGGACATTATATTGTTTTAGTTACTTAATCATTTGTAGATTAATAAATAAATCATTAAATTTCTTTTTCTTCTAAAAAGGCAAATGATACATGAAAAACAGAACATCATTCAGGTCTGTTTTTCATTTGTTTTAGACCGCGTTTTCCTTAAAATGAAGATAGAACGGAGATAATACGGAGATAAAACGGTCCTTTTAAATAACGTTTTATATCCGTTTTATATCCGTTTTATCTCCGTATTATCTCCGTTTTACGCTAAAGCAAGACTAAATAAGATCTAAAAAAAATGTAAGCGAGGTCACCCGACGTAAGGATTCACTTAACTAATTGAAATACAACCAGCAACTTTCCCGTAGGGAATATATATCAATAGAATATGTTATTTCAAGGATTGATTTCCCCGTAAGGGGATAAACATGTTGATTCCCTACGGGAAATTATTCAAATCAAATTATGTTTTCTATTGATATTTAAGTCCTAACGGACTATTCTTTATATCGAACTTACGTTAACTTAGTATTTTGTACACTACT
>Ga0302209_10001383_pt1 | contig 10481 bp, 8 predicted proteins | sample II_Fen_E3_1_FD_194574 | JGI IMG/M metagenome (GOLD analysis project Ga0302209, IMG submission 194574) | Peat permafrost microbial communities from Stordalen Mire near Abisko, Sweden - II_Fen_E3_1 | ecosystem: Environmental > Terrestrial > Soil > Wetlands > Permafrost | place: Sweden: Abisko...
ATAGACACCATCGGTTGGAAAGATAATAATCCCCCCTTTCCGTAGAACTTCTACTACCCGACGAATTTCGACAGGGTTAGGATTTGTATCATAAATTTTAACTAACATAGTGGCTGGTTGATTGGTTAATTGGTTATTGGTTGATTGGTTAATTGGTTATTGGTTGATTGGTTAATTGGTTATTGGTATTTAAGTTGAATAAAATAACAGTTGTTAGTCAAATAAGTTTAACTGTGTTTAATTCGTAATTTGTTAATAATAAATTCATCTTGATTTTTGCACATACAAAAGTACAAAAAAATCCTGTAAAGAAATTTTACAGGATTTTTATATATCAGTATCAAACAATTAATCATATAACCAATTAACTAATTGACGAATTAACGAATTAACTAATCAACTAATTAACCAATTAACTAATTAACCAATCAACCAATTATCTAATCTCAAAAAGCATCAATAATAGCTTTGAAATCGGCTACTTTCAAGGAAGCACCACCAATTAAGCCACCATCAACGTCAGGATTTGAGAACAATTCTTTTGCGTTGGCAGCATTACAACTTCCACCGTATAAAATTGATGTATTATCAGCAACTTCTTTACCGAATTTTTCAGCCAACGTTTTACGGATAAAAGCATGTATTTCCTGAGCTTGTGCAGCAGATGCAGTTTTACCTGTTCCAATTGCCCAAACGGGTTCGTAAGCCAAAACGATTTTAGAGAAATCCTGAGCTGTAAAATCGAATAATGAATCTACAATCTGTGCTTTAACCACATCAAAGAAAACTCCTGATTCGCGTTCTGCCAATACTTCACCAATACAGAAAATAGGTGTAAGGCCATTCTTCAATGCCAGTTCAGTTTTCACTTTTAACTTGGCAGCTGTTTCGCCATAATAAGCACGACGTTCAGAGTGTCCTAAGATTACATAATCAGCACCTGTTGATTTAACCATAGAAGCACTGATTTCGCCTGTATAAGCGCCTGATTCATGATCAGCACAGTTCTGAGCTGCAACACCAATTTTAGCAGTATCGATAGCAGCTGCAACACCTGCAAGGTGAATAAAAGGAGTTCCGATTACTACATCACAATTTGGTTTTGAATCAGCCAAAGCAACATTCAATTCTACAGCCAAAGCTAAACCTTCACTTAAGGTCTTGTTCATTTTCCAGTTTCCTGCAACAATGTTTTTTCTCATCTTTTTTATCTTTAAATATATAGTTTAATAATTCTTTTCTTCTTACTTTTTCTTTCTTTCTTTTTCTTTCTTTCTTTCTTTTTCTTACGTTCTTACCTCTTACCTCTCACCTCTTACCTCTCATTCCTCACTCCTCACTCCTCAATTAAAGTTCCTCCAGTTCCATTTTCCCTGTATAGTACCTTTCTTGAGTAATATCAATCCCGGATTCGCACGAATCATTGTTTTAAGTACAGTAGGATCAGTTTTCCAAAACGTAAAAGTAACATCTGTTTTATCTTTAAACTTTTGCACATCAGCATCGGAAGAACCGGTTAATGCAATACATTTTATCCCTGCCTTCATATATTTCTGATATATTTTTTCCGCTTCTTTAGCTCCTTTTACAGAAGTCTCATTCAGGTCATACATTATAAACAGATAAGTCTGACCAGGGAAATTCAATACCTGTTGTGTTATATCATCAAATTGAGCATTCATAATCGAGAAATCATGAATCGGTGCTTTATATCCTTTTGAAATCAATTCAGTTTTCTGGTCTACAAACACCCAGCTTGAATCATTCTTAGGATAGTTCTCCAGTGTAAATTCCTTTTGAACACCATCTTTTTCGTAGATAAAATTTGTTTTATAAACGTCCGAAGGGGCATTTTCAGGAATTTCCATAGCCTTGGGGATATTGACACCTGTTTTGTAGGGTAAAAAATCAATCATAGGTAAGTGGCGATAACTGTAGATTGAAAGTAATATACCCGCAGCAATAAAAGTAACTGTTCCAATTTGTTGAACTTTTAAAGAAAGAAACGGACGGAATTTAGTTTGATAAACCAATATGAGAATGATCAGACTAATCAGCACTATATTTTTAAAGAATGTTGCCCAGTTACTAATCACCAATGCATCTCCGAAACATCCACAATCGGTAACGGGGTTTTTTATTGCTATATATAAGGTAAGGGGGGTCATTACAATCATAAAGATCAAACCAAGTATAGAAGTCAGGTTCATCTGAATCTTAAAAATCAGATTAAGACCAATCAGCAGCTCGATCGTTGAAAGCGCAATAGCCAGTGGAAATGCATAATCAGCCATCGATTCAAAGAAACCACCAAAAGTTCTCAGATAATCTTCAATTTTATAAGTAGATCCCAGCGGATCAATTGCTTTTACAAATCCCGAAAAAACAAATACTGCACCAAAAAGCAAGCGGCTGATTTGAAGGAATAAATTTCCGGCAAATTGTCCTTTATTATTTTTTTTCTGAATAGTAGTCATATATGTAGTGTTGAGAAAATGTTTTATTATCAAATTCTATTTAATGTCTGATTCTTCCATTTTTATTAATCCAAAAACGGCATAATTAATCATATCGAAATAATTGGCATCAATACCTTCGGAGATTAAAGTTATACCCAGATGATCTTCAATTTGCTTTGTACGGTAAATCTTCATCAGAATTAAATCGGTATACGATTGCATACGCATGGTTCGCCAGGCTTCGTCATAATCATGATTTTTATCCATCATCAGCTTCTTGGCTTCCGATAAATATTTCATATAGAGTTCTACTCCTTTATCAAAAGATAAATCATCCGTTTCCGAACAACCCAGTTCAAGTTGTATTAATCCTATAATCCCGTAGTTTACAATGGCTATCAATTCTGACCGAATGCCTTCATCAACTTTAGAAACTCCTTTTGTCTCAATACTACGGATCCGGTTTGCTTTAATAAAAATCTGGTCAGTGACTGATGAGGGACGCAAAATACGCCATGAAGATCCGTAATCTTTCATCTTCTTCGTGAAAATATCGCGGCAAATGGCTGCTACCTGATCGAACTGTTGGTCGGTGTGGCTCATAATAATAAGCTTGTTTTTTTGGAATGGCAAAGTTACAATTTTTTTGTTGAAATGTGCCATTTAAACAATTCAAAATGTAAAAAAACAGCTTGTTGCCTTGTTAAATTAGCATTTAAAATCATCTAAAAGTAATTTTTAAGAGATGGTTTTAATACGTTTTTTTGCCATTAAAAAAGTTAAACGCACTATGCAGGATGGTGGATGATTCAAATTATTTTCCTATATTTGTATCACAAACAAAGAAATCATGAAAAAAAATGTACTTATTTCCTTGATTTTCCTGTTCTTTTCGACAATATTTGCTTTCGCTCAACAAAAGGGAAAAGCATCTTTTTACAGTCATTTATTAAAAGGACGACACACTTCTAATGGTGGGAAATATCAACCTGACAGTTTAACATGCGCGCATCGATCATTACCTTTTGGTACGCTTTTAAGAGTATTTAATCCAATAAGCAATAAAGAAGTAATTGTAAAAGTAACTGACCGTGGACCTCATCGCAGGGGAGTGCTGATCGATTTATCGTATTCAGCAGCCAAACAACTGGATATCGTTCGTCAAGGTATAGCTTCAGTAATCATCACTGAAATTGATTCTATTCCAAACTGGCAAAATGCATTAACAAAGGAATCTGTTATTGCTATGAACAATGATGGAACTGTGACTATAAACAAATAAATTCAGCATCACATTTCAGGAATTGCAATTTTTTGCTTTCATACATTTTAGTATAACCGAATCGAAAAGACTACATACAGGTAGTTTTTTCGATTTTGTTTTTTATAGAAGTGACTAAGCTTCGTATTGGTTTGCAGCCGAATAATGATCTGGTACATTTATTGCAATACGATACATTACTAAAATACATTTTTATCTATCCACCAACAGACAAATTAGCTTCTAATGAAAAAAACAATCGTTGAACCCATAATTTCTGCCCCTGAAAAGAAAATTGAGTTTTATAATCTGGAAAAAGTACGTTTCATAATCAAAGATGGAAGTGGACTAGACATTGCGTATGCCTACGAAGACCTTGTTTTCTCAGAACACGGGATATTTATTTTCCAGTTTGATAAAAATACTACCAGTACTTTCTTTTGCTGGTTCAATAAGGATTGTATAGAGAAAGACCGGATTATTCTTCTCAACTCATTAATCAAATCGGCCGTACTCAATAAAACTGAAATCATTTATAAAGGAAAGTTTGAAATGATCCAAAAAGAAGATGAAGAAATCTCGGTAAACTTTATTGAAATTTAAATCCTTGAAATTATTTTCAGGATATTTGTTTTATGTCAGCTTCATAACCAACACATAAAGGGCAGATAATGAAAAGAAACAAATAGCAATAATAAAAATACATTTTGCCACGAAGTCACAAAGCCACGAAGTTGCACGAAGTCTGAGATGCAATGCGTCTTATTTTTTATAACTTTTTGGTAAATTGGAATTAGTATACCCAAGGAATAAAAACGTAGAGCTACAAATACAATTAATGAAGTACTAACTCAATTCCGTTAATTAACGGAATTGCAAATTACGTTCATCTCTAAAAAGGTCTTAAAGCGCCATCAATCAAACGATACACATATCATTATCCGGTCTTTACACCCCTTTAGGGGCTTGGGGTTGTTTTAACCTTTTATTTTCCTTTTATCGTCGTATCTTTGCGCATTATTTTTAAATGAATCATTTTATAGTATAGTATTTGATAATGGGTATTGAAAAAGGGATATTTCAACGGTCTGAATTGCTTATAGGGAAGACCACAATGGATCGGTTACGTGAAAAGAGAGTCATTATTTTTGGAATCGGTGGTGTTGGCAGCTGGTGTGCCGAAAGTCTTGTAAGATCGGGTATTCAGCATCTGACCATTGTAGATTCGGATCGGGTGTGTATCACCAACATCAACCGCCAGATCATGGCAACTACCCTCACTGTCGGGAAAGTAAAGACTGAAGTTCTCAAAGAACGATTGCTCGAAATAAACCCTACTGTTCAAATCAACGGATTACAAATGATTTACAGCAAAGAGACGTCTGAATCGTTCCATCTGGAAGAGTATGATTTCATCATTGATGCCATTGACAGTTTCTCCAACAAGATTCATTTGATTCAGATGGCAACAAAAACGAATGCTGTGTTCTTTTCTTCCATGGGTGCTGCCTTGAAGATGGATCCCACACGGATAAAAGTTGCCGAGTTCTGGAATGTGGATGGTTGCCCCTTAGGCTCCGCCCTAAGAAAGAAAATAAGGCAAAGTGGCGTATTGGTCAGCAAAAAGTTTATGTGCGTCTACAGCGACGAATTACTCGTCAACCAGGGTGAAAATGCTTCCTGTGGTACCGAGAAATGTATGTGTCCAAAAGCACTGAACGGACCCGGTGATGCCGACCTGGTAAATCATGAATGGTGCAGCCTGAAGGCCAAAATCAACGGTACAACTTCCCACATGCCGGCTATGTTTGGATTAACCATTGCCGGACTGGTAACCCAGGCGATATATAACGAAAAATAAAAGACACAATTGAATATTTAGTTGGTTAGTCATTTCCATTTTATTCAGACTAATTATTTCCTTAATATTTGTGAACAATAGAAATATATCTACTGTTTAGTAAAATAGACATTAAATATTATTTTTATATTTGCATCACCAAACTTCAAAAAAAAATCTCAATGAAGTCAAGTGAATTAAACAAACTTATTCATCAAAATGGCTGGATAGCAATTAGACAAAGAGGAAGTCACATAACCTATGAGAAAGGCGGGATTAGATATACAGCTACTTTTCACGGAAGTAAAGAAGTTGGTATCGGTTTGGCAGCAAAAATAATAAAAGATATGGATTTGAAATATTAAAGGATATGAAATCAATTGAAGCAATCATAGAAAGAGCGTCTGATGGAACTTATAGTGTTTATTGCAAAGACGAAATGTTTAACGGCATGGGTGACACCCCTGAATTGGCAAAACAGAACATGATCGAACAAATAGAATTCTTTAAAGAAACCAGCAAAGAAGACAAGTATATTTACCCACCATTTTTAGATTCCGGATATGAGATAATTTACAAATTCGATACTCAGAGTCTTCTAGAATATTACTCGGGAGTGATTACCCCTGCTGCTTTGGAAAGATTAACAGGAATCAATAAAAAACAACTCTGGAGTTATTTACATGGTCTATCAAAACCAAGACGTACTCAGGTAGATAAAATTGAAAAGGCATTGCATAAGCTAGGAAATGAACTTTCATCTATTTCACTTTAAATAAGACATTTATTTAAATAAGCTGAACATTAAAACCCCACTTTAATCAATTTAAAGTGGGGTTTTTTTATTCCTATTATTTAAACGCCGGCTCATTTATATTATAAACTTCCTGTTATTTTTTCTTTCTTGTTTTACTTTTCTTTTCTTTCTTTCTTTCCTCTTACTCCTTACCTCCTTACCTCCTTACCTCTTACCTCCTTACCTCTTACCTCTAACATTTTAATCCTTACCTCCTTACCTCTTTTTCATTCCTCATTTCTCGTTCCTCATTCCTACTATTATTCTCTCCCCTCCCGTATGGCTTACAAATTCCGGAGCATACTGGCATTGAAGGGAAGCAATCCCGCTGCTGTATTCACCTGCCGAGTTTGCCCAACATTCATATTCGAATACATACGTTCCTTTTGGCAGATAGGAAAAGAAAAATTGTGTAGAAGCATCCTTTATCGTCTGGTAGTAGCAAACCCCTTCTTTCCATTGACATCCCGAAAGTTGGTTTACCGGTTCAAAACAAGCTGCACGTAGGTCTTTCAAGGCTACGAATTCAAGATTACGATCTGTGGTAATGACTAAACGGGTAATCACTTTATCCCCTTTCTTTAGTTGAGTTTGCTCTATAGGCAACAATGTTTTACCGGAGGTTGCCATTTTCTCAACAAACAACTTCTTAGTGATCTTCAACGGACCAATATGACCGGTTACTTTATCCAGGTCCTGATCGTACTGCCAGTAGACGGCACCCCAGCCTATGCTGCATTTCTTTTTATTGAGGGCTTCACTTCTTTTATTGAGGGCTTCAGATTGAGTGAAACCCTCAATAGAGGAGACAGTCACTTTTCCCATTTCAGGAAGTATGTCTGCTACCGGAATAGTTTGTTTGAAATATCCGGTACCAACTTCTACCGATTGAGGTTGTAAGAGCATTTTACCCAGGGTGATTTTTACCTGTCCCGAATTAGCCAGCCAGTCACTGCCGTTATGAAGCAATGCATAAATGGCATCCACGGTTCCTAATGGTGAATTCCACCGTTGGGTTTGCTTTTGTTTCAGCAACCAGATTTTCATTTCATCCACATCAGTATTGTTTTTCGTCACTTCAGCAAATGCTTCAATGATGGCAGCCTGTATTGCTACAGGTTGTTCATTCCAGTAATATCCCGGAGTGTTCTTTGCCCAGTACATACCCAACTCATCAGTCTTCATGGCATTTTCCTTCAGTGATTTCAATATCCCGTTTGCAATCTGAGTGTTACCATTCCGATAAGCTACCACAGCCATCATGGCTTTACCGTAGAGTGTCAGGTTAGTCCAGTACTTTTCGGACTGTGCGGTATAAAATTTCACGGCTTCGCGAGCCACTGTCTGTACCGGGATATCCGGATATTCCGAACGGAGATGCAGATAAAACAACTGTATGTTGTCAACAGACATTTCTTTGTCGTAGTTTTTGTTGTTCTTCTTCAGTATATCGAAATCACGTGCTATTTCCAGATCGAGATATTTTAAGGCAGAGGTAAGGGGTAAGAGGTAAGAGGTAAGGATATTTCCACCGGTTAATCTATACAACCTGCCCATGTTTAATATGATTTCCTGAGTGACATAGCGGCTTTCGGGCATACCCTTGTACCAGGAGAACCCACCCGATGGCATTTGTAACGATATCAGTTTATCGAGGTATTGTTGCGACTGGCTCTTCTGCATATTCAGGTCAAACAACACAGCAATCTGTTTTTTCTGTTCGGTCTCGTCTTTGGCAGCCATTACCCAGGGTGTTTCTTCCAATAACATATTCTTCAGTTCCGCATTCTTCACCAGATTTGACAACAATGCTTCCCGACTGCCACCGGCATTCTTCCACTGATCGAAAGTGGCTGCAATTTTAGGATTGGAATTCGCAATATATCCGGCCAATGAATTAACATACCAGGCAGTAAAATAATCGATGGCATTCTCGTTTTCGGGAGCTGCCAGTGTCGGCAATGCCTGTACGGCATACCAGGCAGGGTTTGAAGAAAATTCAACGCTCAGGTTCTTTGATTCAACAGATGAACCGTTTTTAAGCAGGCTCTCAAAATTAAAAGTACGGGTCTGATTGTTCCGGATAGTAAGCGGCATGCTTTCGGTAACAAGCACTTTATCCGGCAATACAGGCAGGTACTTTTGCTCTCCATCACTAAAATCACCGGCACTGGCGGTCACTTTACAGATCACCAGCTCATAGGGTGAAAATTCGCTTACCTCCCACTCTACGGCTTTTGTTTCGTTGGCGGCAAGGGTTACGGTTTTTGGAGAAGCATCTCTCAAAGATATATTTTTTTCAGTAGCCGGATTTATCATTTCAAACTGCACATTAGCCGTTTGTGTTTTATCCGTCAGGTTACTAACGCTGGCACTTAATACCAGTTTATCCGACCGGCGCACGAACCGTGACAGGTTCATTTGAACCATAAGGTCTTTTTGTGTTACCACCTGCGCTTCAGCCTGTCCGAAGTATAAATCCTTTGTATGAGCCAGCATCTTTACATTCCAGCGTGTCAGGCTTTCCGGTGCCGTAAACGTGAACTTCACATTACCAACACTATCGGTACGTAACTGAGGATAGAAGAAGGCAGTTTCGTTGAAGTTGGTACGGATCTGAACAGGTGGTATATTTTTCAACTTGTTTTTATCAACATCCTGTCCGTTTATAAATAGTGGTTTTTCTTCAGTTACTTTTCGATCATTTGCTTTAACACCTGCCATGGACATCTTTGATAAAGTGGTTACTTCTTCCAAAACCCCATTACCTTTTGACATCAGACTCATTCCTCTGATTTTCATTCCACCAAATCTATTTATTCGTGTGGTTAAGCTTAAGCCAAACCAATTCAACCTGTCAAACTGAAACTCTTTCACTTCATTAAAAGGATTATTTATTGAAGCTCTGTCTGATCCGCCATTAAATCCACCTGCAAACCATCCTGTCGAATAATATTCAGGTTCGGCATATGCAGGATTAAAATCCCAACTATGTGGTCGGATGGCGTCGAGTGAAGCATCATACATGTCAACCATGATCTCAGCTTCCTTTTTTAATTTTGGATATTCAGGAATTTGAACCGTCCATTCAGCCTTTTCACCGGGTAGAAGTTTGTTCCTGAAAACACTCAATGTCGGCGTCAGCTTCTTTTCAATTATTTTGCGTGTAATATCCAACGATCTGGTAAAGAATTGCTCATCTTTTACAAAGGTGAAAGTAACTTTCAGACTCGAACCATAACTATCTTTATAGTTGATATTAAAGTTTTTGATCTCATCAGAGAATGGTATCCAACGGCTTTCCAGCAACACATTTCCCGAATGTAATTCATACAATACAGAAGAATTTTGTGTGGAAGTTCCGAATTGGACAGTAACGTTTTCTCCCGGTTTACATTCTGTCTTAGGGGCTGATAACCACACATAGCTTTTAACCGGTGGACGTTTGTCGTTTTCACTGAATAAAATTACCATTTTCTCAAGTTTTACTTCTTTACCCTGTGCATCCGGTGTTGTAAACACCAGTTTGTATCGACCCGAAGAAAGCTTGCTTGCTTCGAGTTTCAAGGTTTTGGTACGGGTATCAAAATCACCGGTCAGTACTTGGTCAGTTTCTTTGAATACAGTTTTATCATCTGTCTTTTCAGCATAGATATCGATATTCTCAATCCTGTAAAGTGTGTATTTTATTATTGAATTTATTTTAATTCCATTTAAAGTTTCTGTATTGAGTTCAATATTTATGGCCTGTTTTTTATTCAGTTTTTCAGGAACATCGGCAATTATAAATAATGATTTATCACCCACTGAGACTGACTGTTCGCCATGTTGTGTCTCTCCTTTTTGATCAGTGACATCAGAATAAACCGTATACGTATAAAACTCACCATCTTTATAGGACTGAGCTTTCTTGCTCTTTTCCGGAATAAAAGACACGTCAAATGATCCGTCAGTTTTGGTAATGGTTGTACCATTTGTAATCTCTTTTTCCGGTTCGTGCAGCCACCAGCAATACCGGTGATTGGTCCGAACCACCCTGTATTTTACTTTAGCATCGCCTATTGAATAACCGGCAAAGGCTTTAACAGTTCCTGTTAATGTCATTTTCCCACCGAACCGGACTTC
>Ga0302209_10001386_pt1 | contig 10456 bp, 10 predicted proteins | sample II_Fen_E3_1_FD_194574 | JGI IMG/M metagenome (GOLD analysis project Ga0302209, IMG submission 194574) | Peat permafrost microbial communities from Stordalen Mire near Abisko, Sweden - II_Fen_E3_1 | ecosystem: Environmental > Terrestrial > Soil > Wetlands > Permafrost | place: Sweden: Abisko...
AGTTCTGCATATATCTACACATCTATCTATGAATAATGATGCATACATTACAACATCTGAGTTAGACATAAATTTATGTTCAAAAATATCTCCATCTATTGATAATATATCAAAATGTATTTCATTTATTTTATTTAAGAATTGTTCATTTAGTATATCATATTGATATTTAGAATCTAGTTTACCAAAATGAATATCAGAAATGTGAATTTCTACTAATGTACCTCTACTAATATTTTTTTCTTTATGTAAATTATATATTTCATTCTCTTCATTTACAAAGCTTATTACTTTTCTCATATATCTATCAACTCCTTATTTAAATGTTTTGATATAAGTATATTATTATATTATAGACTTAATATGTAGATTTTAAATATAAACATCTAAGTAAAACTATTATTTGTAAATAAAAGGAGGTAATAAATATGTCAATGACAAGATATCCAGTTATAGCTCTAGATTATTCTGAAAAAGATAAAGCTGTACCTAAAGAATTACTAGTTGACTATACTAATGGAAATATATATATAGTCTCAGCTACAGATAAATCAGTAATATTTAATATTACACAAAAAATATTAGAGCAGATTAGTGATCTTAGTGCAGAGAATTTAACTGTTGAAATACAAGGATTGGGTGCTGTAAATTTAACAGAATTTTTAAATCAAATGTATATTGATGTAAACAATACTGTTCAGATAAAAGATCCTGGAAATGGATTCTCTTATATTATAAAAGATAATGCAATAGATATGAGGTCTTTAAGAATATTTAATGGAAATATCCAAGTTGATAATTATGCTAGTGCTGATGTTTTAGCTATTGCTCAAAAAACAGCTACTGGAATAAGATGGATGCCTATGAGTGAATTAATAGGATCTTTGCCTAATAGTGGAGTTGGTAGTGGATATGATGCAGTAGATGGTGATCTTAAAATAGTACCAGTTCTTACTGCTAGTAATAACAAAATTTATTTAGTAGCACATGCTGAAAAAAGTTATAATCTAACTGGTAATTTTGCTAATGTTTATTTACCAGCTACAGTAGACGAGTACTCTATAATTAAATGGCAGATAACTCAATTTGTAACAGATTTTCAATTAATATTTGAATCTAATGTATTTATAGCTAGAAGTATAATATCTGATATAAAAATAACTAATAATTATCCAGGAACTACATTCACAATTCCTAAGTGTACTGATACAGCAGTTTCTAATTATAAGTTTCAATTTGAAACTTTTGATAGTGGAGTATCATGGCTTTTAACTGTAGAAGAGTATAATAATCAAATACCTGTTCCACAATAAAAATAAAAGGAGGTAATTAATATGGCAGCTTTAGTGTATATTGAAGAATTTTTAGGAACTGATATAAACAATACACCTATTATATCTGGGCATTTACATCATGGTCAAGATAATAAATATTATTATGATGATATAAATAATAATAGAGTTGTACTTACTAACGTTATATATGTTGTATCGCACTTAGTATTAGATACATTAATTCCAGATTCATTTAATTTATATATTGTAAATGATGGAAGCATACCTACACCAAAATATGTATTTTATATTTATAATCATAATAATATATGGCAAGTAGTTACGGATAGTTATGAAATACCAAGTTATCTAATTCCAAGTGATCAATTAGTACCAATAACATTAACAAAAAATGGTGTAGCATATGGTCCAAGAACTATGCTAAGATGTGTATTTAATAGTAATGGAGAATCATTAGACGATTTGGTTAATTTTAAAGATGCATCGACTACTCAAAGAGGAACAGTAATATTGTATGATAACTACGATTCTGTCGCTTTAAATTCATCACCAACATCAAATGCATTAAATAAATTATATAAATATCTTATTAGTGATGCTTTTAAAGCACATGATACTGATTTATTCGATGGATTAGATTCTACAAGATATTTACAATATGGAGCACCAGCAACACCTAATACTGATAAATTTTTTGATAATTCTACAACTGCACCTACAGGAACTTCTAGAATAAACTACAGTGGATATATGTATGCAACAAGAGTATATAATGCGGTCTATAATGATTATGCAGAATTCTTTGAAAGAAATCTTGATGACATTATTGAAGTAGGAGATGTTATTGTAAAAGATTCTAGAACTGGTAATTATACAAAATCAACTAGAAAATATGATAAGAAAGTTGTTGGAGTATATTCTGGTGAATATGGACAATGTTTAGGTGGAAAAGGTGATGATAAAGATGAAGAGAATTATATCTCTGTAGGTCTTGCTGGAAGAGTACATGTAAAAGTTATAGGAATGGTTGAAGATGGAGATTTATTAGTCTCTTCTGAAATACCAGGAGTTGCAATGAAATGTGAAAATTATACACCTGGGACAGTTATAGGTAAATGTTTAGAAAATAAAACGGATATGTCAGTATCAATGATCAAAATGCTGATAATGAATATATAAGATGGATAATGAAATGTTTACCATCATCCAAGATAGAGTTGCAATGAAGAATGACTATAAAGGAAAAGTAACTATTGGATTTATTGATAAAGGTGAAATAATATATCCAATAAGAATTATTGATAATTGGGTTATGTTTATAAACAATACTAAATATGTATGGATAAAAATATATGATGATAAAACTCATTATGCTATTAATATAGAAAAATATAGTATAGACACTATGAGTAGTACAAATTTTCATAATAAAGACTTTTCATCATATCTAAAAGGTATAATATAAACATATAAATAAAAATATAAATTTAAGGAGTGAATGTTTAAATGGAAATAGTACAAACTAATCTTATAGTTAATGGTCAATTTACGTTAGATAATGTTCCAGATAGTATTATACTACATCATGCTGAATCAAAATCTTGTACAGTATTAGATGTTGATGGATGGCATAAAGCCAGAGGATGGCTATGCATAGGATATCAATATTTTGTAAGAAAAACTGGTATAATAGATACTGGAAGACCTGAAAATGCAGAAGGTGCTCATTGCCCTGGATATAATTCACATAGTATTGGAATATGTGCAGAAGGGGAATATATGACAGAGGATATGCCTGCAGTACAAAAAGCAGCCATAGTTGAACTTTGTAAGCATCTATGTACTAAATATCATATTGTTAATATTAAAGGGCATGGAGAAGTCTATCCTACAAGTTGTCCAGGTTCTAAATATCCTCTTAATGAAATTAAGGGATTAATATTATCTACTTCAGGATCTATTGCTCCAGTAACTGTAATTACACCAATCAATACAGAATCAAGAGATTGGTTACAAGTTGGAGATACAGGTTCATTGGTATCTACAGTACAACAAGAATTAAATGAATTAGGATTTAAATGTGGTACAGCTGATGGAATATATGGTAAACTTACTAAGAATGCTGTATATAATTTCCAACAAGCTCTTAAATTAGCTGCTGATGGACTAGCAGGTTCAGTAACACAAACAGCACTTAAACAAATTTTATCAAGACCAGTAGATGGGGTTGTTAAACCACACTACGAATATGCTACAAGATTTATTCAATATAAACTTGGAGCAGTTGTAGATGGTTCATTTGGTAAAAATACTGATGCTAAAGTTAGGGAATGGCAATTAGTTCCAGCTCGTCATCTTGATTCAGATGGTGTAGTAGGACCTAATACATGGAATAGTTTAATAGGTTAGTATAAAAAATAATAGTACATAGTTTAATACTATGTACTATTTTTGTTGTCTAATCAGTCAATTTGCTATAACATATAGATAAGGGAGGTGATTATATAAATTAAAAAATATATTATATGATAAAAAATTTAATTAATTTTATTAGAAGGTGTGAACTATGATAAAAACTTATAATATTAAACAAAACATTATTAATATTGTAGTATTTTTGGTCTGTATAGTTTTGATAACAAGTGGCAATTATATTATTTCTCAACTATCAAGTTTAAAAGCTAGTACTAAAACCAATATCGAGACTGAATGGAGAGTACAAGCTAAAAGGCAATTATCAAATTTACAGGACCAATTTATGTATGATGTTAACCATAATACTGTAGATCCCTTAAATGAGCAATCATTGCAATTATGGGCTAAGAGAAATATATCTGGCGTATTAAATGGTGGTAATACTGGTGAAGCATTTATGATAAATTTATCAAATGAAAAATTTATATGGGACAATAGTCCTATTTGCGATACACCACAATTTATTACTAATGGTAGATATATGAAAGATGAATCAGAATTGCATGTAGATAAGATACAAGCAAGTACAGTAATATCTAAAATGAGGCAAGGGATCAGTACTATAAACACATATGATAAAAATTGGTGGAACGTAGATGGTTCTCCAGAATATTTAGAATGGATTGTTATTCCATCAGGATTTTTAGGATTCGGGGATGAATCAAAAACCACAGGTGGAGTTAAGAATGGGAATTATCATAAAGTGCTAATAGCACTTGGAACCCAGAAAGATGAAGTTGAAGCTACATTTAGTGACACATTCAAAGAGATAGATACGATTATAAATATTACTGATATATTTGTGGCACTATCTATAATAATATGTATATTTAATATGATTATATATGTATTTTTAAATCAAAAGGGTATTAAAAAATCATAAATCAATTGTAAGGGAGAAGTTTACTATGATACTAGGAAATAATAACTTCTCTACTATACTATATACCGCTATAATAGCTTTTTTTGGGGCTATATCTAAAGAAATAAACGATAAATCTAAAGATAATACTGAATCATTTTTTATTTTTTTTGCAGAAGTGATTCTACATGGATTTAGCGGATGGATTGTAGGGCTGTTTGCAGTAAAATATTTAAAGTCCTCAGATATTATATCAATTACAATTTATGCTGGTGTCGGCGGATTATTCGGATATGATTTAGCGAAGGTTGTGCTAAAAACAGTATTAACTATTATTACTAAAAGTAATATTAATATTGATTTAGATGAATTGGATGGTAAAAATAAAAGAAGAACTAGGCCAGTTGGTAAAGTAAATACCAAGCCTATCAATAAGACAAGTACTAAAATAAATAGTACCCCACCTAATAAAGTATGTAATAAAAGAAAGACATAGCAGCAATGCTATGTCTTATTTATTTTTATACATATTCTAGATATAGTGATGATATACGTAACTTTACAGTTCTAAATATACTTTCTATAATAAATTTATCATATGCTGTTACTTTATCAAATTCACTATAATTAAATTTGATATTACTTTCCATATCATGTCCAACTTTTCTATATATCCTAATAGATAATTCTCCATCACTTTTACAAGAAATATATATTTGATTTTTAGCTTTATCTACTAATATTATATATTTACCAGTATTATTAAAGTGTGTGCTTATTGGTGACTTCATTGAATTATTATAAAAGAATATCTTTTCTAAATAATTCAGAAAATTGAAATAATCATTTAATGTATCATAATTAATTATTTCTTTTTTTAATTTAAAATAGTATAATATTTTAGAAATAAAACTATGCCCTTCTAAAATAAAATTTATTATTCTATTATCTCCCATTGTTAAACTCATCTCCTCTTATTAAAAATATTTTTATACATATCCATTGTTTGTAGTTTATTATAGTAAGTATATACTAATGATAAAAAAGTATTAGTACATTGAAGCATAAATTCTGAGTGTTCTTTATTATTAAAATCTAGAAAGTATTCTTCATATCCTATGACATTTTTATCTAATTGAAGAATTAGACATCCGTCTATTTTTATATTTTGATAATTTTCTAGTATATATTTATATGCTGCTAATTGCATAAAATATTTATATCCTATATGATTACTTGTTTTAAAATCACCAAGATATAACTTACCATTTATTCTTATAAGTAAATCATATGTTCCACCAAACCATGGACATACTAATTGTTGTTCCATTCCAACAATATCTATTTTATTATTTCTAAATACATCTAAATACCATAATAAAAATGAATTAACCCCATTGTTTATTTTTTTATAGTATTCGCTATCTTGTTGTTTTAACTCTGTATATATCTTTTTTCTTAAGTACTCTTCTATAAAATTATGAACACTAGTTCCTATAAAAGCAGCAGTATTTAATTCATCTTTATATTTTTTATGTCTAAACCCTAATGAATTTGCCCACATCATTAGATAGTCCTCATGTATTTCACTTAATAATTGTGTTACTCTTGGAACAGGATTTTTATTATAAAAATATTTATTGCTATCTATTAAATCATAATCAATATTATATGATTTTAACTCACTCTCTATCATATATTTACTTACCCCCTTAAATTATTAGTAAGTTAAGTACATAGTATAAAATTATATTTTTTAACATATAAGTAAATAAAAATGAAAAGGAGAGATGAAAAGATGAAATGTTATCATCATGATGATATAGATGGTAGATCAGCTGCTGCTATAGTTGCAGAACATGAAAATAATTATAATCCTAAAGACTATATTGAAATGAATTATGATAGAACTATTCCTCTAGATATATTAAGTAAAAATGAAAAAGTATATATTGTAGATTATTCTTTTAGTATTGAAACTGTAGATAGTCTTATTGCTTTATTAAAAATTACTAAGAATGTTGAATGGATAGATCATCACGAATCAAGTTTTAAACTGATTAAAAAATTTCCACAGTATGATAAGATTAAAGGATTAAGAAAAAATAATATATCTGGAGCAGCATTAGCTTATATGTATTTAAATAATGTTGATAAGTTAGAGGATTGTCCTAGATATATTCAATTGGTAAGTGATTTTGATTGTTGGATATATAAATTTAAAGATGAAACAATTAATTTTAAATTTGGTCTTGAAGCATTAGATTATTCAGCATTGTCAAGTACATGGATGCTTATGGATGATAAAACCACTAATGAAATTATTGAAAATGGAAAAGTTATATATCAATATGTATTAAAAATTAATTTAGAATATATAACTAAGTATGGTTTTGAATGTACATTTGAAGATCTGAAATGCTTAGCCGTAAATAAAAGAGATAATGGTATGATATTTGGTGATAGAATAAATGATTATGATATTGTATCTACATTTGTTTTCAAAGGTGACATAGTATCTTATTCTATATTTACTGTTAACGATGATGTAGACTGTTCAAAACTTGCTGAAAAGTATGGTGGTGGTGGACATAAGAAAGCATCAGGATTCTCATCAGACAAGTTAATTTTAAGGAGGTAATTATTATGGAAAATACTAAAAATTATTCTAATACCTATTTATATAATCTAGGACAGTATGAGAAGAAAATATTTGAGTTTATAATGAATTCAGATGTAATAGATACAGATGGTGATGCCTTTTCTGATATTGTATATGAAGTAAAGAAAAGACAAGTATCTAATTCTTTAGTTAAAGTATTAATGTCTAAAAATATTATATTATTAAAATCTGAAAATCCATTACCAAAAGCATTTAAAGTATTTGCAGCTAGTGATATAAAATCTGGGGATAAAAAACTAAAGATATTTATTGATGCTGATGTAATAAATCTAGTTGATGGTAAATATACATGTGGTAATATAGATATATTTATTGCGTATCTAGTATCTGCATTAAATACAATGATATATTATATGGATTCAAAGAGACTATTAATGAAAACTGAAATAATAAGAGATGGAGCATATTGTTTCAGTTCATTATTTACTTATATAGTAGACTATTTATATAAGATAACATCTGCAGCTACTTCTAGAGATAAATGTTTATATTTATCAGCATTATATTATCAAATAAATATACTTCAAAAAGATTTAGATGATAATAGTAAGGCTGTAGCAAGAACTATATCTGGACTATCTGAAAGAGAAGAAGAAATACTATTTTTACAATTAGATATTGAGAAAGCATTTATAAATATAAACTTCTTTATTCAAGAGATAGGAAAGATATTAAAGATTCCTAAATTAACTTTAGATGTATTCTTAGAGAAATGGATATATTTATATGGAACAGGCAGTCATTTTGCATTAGAATTATATCCTGCTTTTGCAACAATGATGACAAATGTATATGTAGGTTGTTATTTAAACAATCAGAAAACAATTGAGAAAATAATAGGAAATAAACTTATAACGTTTACGACTTGTATTTTAAAGGTAGGAGCTGAGGCGGTATGATACTAGATAAAATTATTAAGAAAATTGAAGATCTTAGGCATAATACAAATTTAGTATTAAAAGAGGTGCAGGAATGTAAAGTTCCTGCACTTTACAAAATGACAGCAGAAGTACAACAAACATATTTTATAGATGGTCAAGAATTTGTATATAATGATGGAAGACTCATATTATTAATAAAGAATCTACCAATATACTACAATCTAAAAAGAACTATATTTACAGACTATATTGCTAATATGGTAACTGGTAAAGAACTACACCCATTTCTAATTTTTTTAAATGGAAAATTTATTAAATGGTCAAATATAAAATTAGTACATGATTTTAAAGATAGATATATATTGATAGAAAACTTTGATCTGTCTTCATGTTACGTACCAATGAGTAAAACAGCTTCTATGGAAGATATATTTAATACATGGGAAAGATTTTCTCATAATACTTATGGAACTTTTCCAGCAAATGTAAATGAATTATCTCAATGGATATATAATCCAGCAACTGAAGCAGTAGAATGCTCCATAAATTCTACAACCTATATAGGATTTATTAGTGATAAAAAATATAGTGATTATGTGCATCAAGTTACTATAACATCTGTTGATCCTGATGATGATATCATAGGAACAGTAATAGCATTTCATAAAGATGAAACGGGTAAAGAGCATACATTAAGTGCAATAAGATGCCCAGGAACTACTAATGGTGGAATGCTTGTTAATGGAATATTAGCAAAATGGATGATTGTATATAATTATGGTCAGAGTAATCAAAAACTAATAATAGATGGCAGTAGATTTATAACCAATGCCACTGGAACAGGATGGGCTGCATTACCAAGAGGATGTACTATAAAAATAGAAAGAGCTGAAACTACTGTTTATGCTACAACAAGTCAATTCAATAGTAATACATTAGATCCGATGACAAAACTATCTATAGATCTTACTTCTGATCCAGTTCTACAATTATTTGTAGGACCTAAACAATATGGATATAGTTGTTACTCTCAGAATAAATCAACATTTAAAGATTTATCTTTTATAGATTTGAAAGATAATATTATATTACCAGAACCTGAGATGGTAATACTACCATTTAATATTAAATATAATGAAAATCAATCAGTATTATCTCCAAATAATATATTTGCGTTTGATGAAAGTGGATTTTGTGTTACTTCGTTAAATGGACAATCATGTACTGTAGATTTAGATGATCCATATATTTATTATGAAAGTAACTATCTAACCCCAGGCAAAGTTCAATCTACTGGTATTAATCCAAACTATAAAATTTCAGAAACTAATCCATTAATATTTAAGAATGGAAAGTTATATAGTGATAGAAAAATAGACTTTTATGGATTGAATACTTTCTTAGTAGATGATGGTGGATATTATGTAAATAATATTCTATATAAACTATTTTATTATATATATGGAAATCAATCTAAAGATAATATATTAAATATACCAAATACAACTAATGCTATAAATGTAATAACTTCTTCAACTATTGTTCCAACTTATATTGAAGCATTAGCAGAACCGTTTGATTTTAAATTTGATAAAAATAGATCATATTCAGATAATATAACTAGTGCGTTATATTATATCATAAATTATAATCCAGGACTGTTGAGTGATGTATATAAAGAATTAAATAAAATAGATGTACATCAATATACTGGAACCTATTTATTAAGTATAGTAAGTAATACTGGATATATAACGATGTCAAGAACTAATAAACAAGGACTATTAAACTATCCTATAATATTTGTAAATGGAGAAATATATAAGTATTATAGTTATACCACTTATTTTGGAAATAGTTTTACCTTTCCTATCATAGGAATCAAGTCTACTGATATTGTAGAAATAATTATGTTTAAAGATATTGATAATAGAATATTGGAAAGTAAAATTATATCAGATAACGATAACATCTACTATTTAGACTCTAATATAGATATTAAGAATCTAAGAATTTTTTCAAGAGATGCTTATAATAAAACATTTGATATACCAAATAGTGATTATCTTAGATATAAAGTTGATTTTTCAGCAGAAAGAATAGATGAATCTAGAATAAGCATAACATTAAAGGATTCATATTATTATGATAGAACCCTATATTTCGCTTCTTCTAGACAATTTAGATATTATTACGTTATATTAAAACAGTCAATTGCTAACTTTAGATTACCTAAAGAATTTGCATACTGTCAGAATAA
>Ga0302209_10001393_pt1 | contig 10422 bp, 8 predicted proteins | sample II_Fen_E3_1_FD_194574 | JGI IMG/M metagenome (GOLD analysis project Ga0302209, IMG submission 194574) | Peat permafrost microbial communities from Stordalen Mire near Abisko, Sweden - II_Fen_E3_1 | ecosystem: Environmental > Terrestrial > Soil > Wetlands > Permafrost | place: Sweden: Abisko...
CAAATATCCAGTCCATTGCTTTTATACGCTTAGTCAGGTCTTTGGGAACTTCTACCAGCGTTTCGACAGTTTTCATCAGGGTAATGTAATTGTGATTCCGTGGATCTTCACCATACAAGTCACAAAGAGCCACTAGATAGCGCTCCAGTGCCACCGCTGCGATATTGAAAACAAGGCTGGGACGTTGCTCAATAGCCTGAAACTGTAAAGCCCGGTGGTAATAGCCTTCAGCATCGGCATAGTTGAGAGCAAAAGACTCCTCATCCATCATTTTTGATTCAATCTCAATCATAACTGTTTTCCTCCTTAAGCTTTTCGTCATTCACCGATACTTTTTTTGAAAGTACCGGTGAGCAAAGTTTCTTGAAATAATATATATTAAAACTGAATTCTGAATCAGTATTACCACACGTTTAGCACCCATTCCTTGTTGTGCTTGTATTCCATATCGGTGAAGATAGCATTTGCCATTTCTTCAGCCAACCAGATAGCTCCTGCATAGCCTACTACCGGGTGGCGGAATCCACCTGCGCGGTCGTAAACAGGGAATCCAAGTCGCACCATCGGTATGTTGTTATCAATAGCTACATAGCGGCCTTTAGAGTGACCTAAAATAAGGTCTAATTTCAAACCTTTGTTTTTAATACGATCTTCCAGTTCCCAGAAATCGGCATTCGTTACAATTTCCATATCGAAGTTTACACCTTCTTTCAATGCCGTAATACGAGGATCGGTTTTGTATGTTGTATTGTCATCGCCTAAAAGAAGCAATACAGGTTCCATTTCCAGATCAATACAATATTCTGCCAAACCAATCACCAAATCAGGATTACCATAAATGGCCACCTTTTTTCCTGCCAGAAACATGTGCGACACATCAGCTATTGCATCCAGTGCAATGCCACGCTTACGTACCAATGATTCAGGAATGGCTTTTCCGGTCATCTTCTTTACATTGGCAAGAAAAGTATCTGTATTGCGGATACCGATGGGGGTAGGCCCGATAATAGCCGGTACATCAAACTCCTGCTCAAGATACTGAGCCGCTTTTGCACCTTCGTATTTATTCAGCGCAATAGTACCAATAGCGTTGGCGGTACTTTGCAAATCTTCGATGGTTGTTTCGCCATGTGAAACATGGTTGCCATCAGGCATGATGGGAGAATCGAATGTTTCAATCTCAAACAGCACGGTAGCCTCCACTTCCATGGCGGATAACAGGGATTTTAGCTCCGTAACATCTGCCGGGTTTACCCAACCTGTCAACAGGTTGATTTTTCCATTCTTTTCAGCTTCTTTCTTGGCAAAGTGAACTACAAAATCTTTCACTGCCAGATCATATCCGCTAATCATACTACCCACAAAACTTGGCGTATGAATTGGAATCAGATGCACTTCCCTACCTGGGTATTTCGTTTTTAGAAGTCCTTCTTCCAGTTTTATAACTACTCCATCTACATCGTCACCAATAACCTCGGTGGAACAAGTAGTGATGATAGGAATGATTTTCAGGTCAGGATAACGCATCAACAATACATCGACCCCCTGTTCTACCCGGTGTAATGCTCCAAATACCGCAGCATCTTCGTGTACAGAGGAGGAAGCCAATTCAAAACTTTCTTTGAAATGTTGCGAGAATATTAATCGTACAAACATGACACATCCCTGACCTCCATGAACAAGACCAATACAATCTTTAACACCTATACTTACAAATTGAGCTCCTGCAGGTTGACAGGTGAAAATCGGATTGATGACACCTGTTCTATCTTTTGCTTTTAAATTACAACTCATGATTTTTACTTTTTAATTAATAATTCCAGATAGCAAAACCGGGAAAGGTGTGAAAGAGAAATGTAATGTTAACTAAACCACTTTTTTTACCTCAAACCGATTTTGCTTATTTAAAACTATATGTTTATTAATACTTTTCCTTTATCAGTTCTTGATTTAGTGATGCGTGAACCATAGTATGATCCATTCGTTCCTTCAACAAGTCCAGGATTTGAGCAATATCATCTTTAGACGTTTCAGCAACCCAGGGGAAATATCTTTTAAATGCTTCCTGCAAAGACATTGCTTCACTCCAATAATACCTGTCGGCAGTAGTATCATCATCTTTGGCATTCTCTCCACGAAGTATTTGCTTCGTTTTGGTTAAGATTCGTTCATTTTGAATTAACCGGTCCCATCCGCGTGAGTTGTATTGCCATAAACAGTGCTTGGAGATGTACCATTCCAGTTGTGCCATTTTTTCTTCGGCAACCTTTTTATCCATAATCTCTTTTTTTAGATTTTATTCAACATCAACTATTTTGCTTTTTCTCAGTGTCTCAACAGGTACAACTCTCCATTCTCCAGTTTCAGGATGTGGAAATGTGTAAACATTACTTTCTTCTTTTTTGCGTAATGCCGGTATTGGATCATATGCACTGGTGCATTGTCTCAGTTCTGTTGAGTTTTTGATTTCATCGCTCAAATTTATATCTGAGAGTGATTCTCTGGTTACAAACCCATTGCCTGTAGGAATTTCATCCTTGCTGATATCTAAATGTACCAGTTGATGAGCAGGAGAATATACACAGTTGTAAATATCCCTGGCCAGGCGAACCCAGCCTTCAAAACCTTTGTATGGACCATTGTGGTACCCATGAACATTCAGATATGGAATGCGGATTTTTTTAGCAACTTCACCGGGACGTTTACCGGTCATGATAAGGTCCGGTTTCAGCTCATACATGGCTTCCACAGTTTCCAGCTCATTCGGGTCGTCAATGGCCAGAGTTCCGGATTCACAACGTGAAACACCTTTTTCCATATCCCCCTGGTGACCAAATTTGGTATATACCGATACAACGTTAATACCCATTTCCTTATGTAGCATGTGCGCCCAGTGCCAAAGTTTAGAACCCCCTGGCCATAAACACATCCTCACACCTTGCAGGCGGGCTGCATACCAGTCTAATTCAGGTTTCCAACGAGCATATTCTGCATCGATAATTTCCTGGGCTTTCTCTTCTATTCCGAAGAAATGAGCTATTTTCATTAATGAATCAGCAGTAGCTTCAAAGCCAAAGCCGTCAATATCCATGCGGGGAATTCCGTAACGGACACGTAACTCATCACAGATATATTCTGAAGAACGGGCACATTCCAACACGTTGAGTTGGGCTTTGTGGATACAACGAAGGTCGTCAAAACGTCCGTTTCCGGTAAATGTTGCCAGAATTTGTATACCCATACGGTGAAAATAATCTTTCATTATTTCCTGGTCGCCCTGAATATTGTACTCACCCACATAGTTGATTACATATTTACTGTAAATTTCAGGTTCAGCAGTTCCTACCATTTGATTTAACCAGGCCATGTTGATTTTGTGGTGACCGCCCGATTGGCTGGGTCCTGCAAATCCGGGAGAGTTACATACAAATATCTTTTTACCCGGCATTTCTTCCATTACCTCCTCTGCAAGTGCATTGATGTCATCACCAATCAGTGCCGAAGCACAGGTTTGGTAAAGAGTCATGTTATGGATTTTAGGGAAAGCTTTGAATGCTTCTACAATATTTTTTTTCAGCATCTTTTCAGCACCAAATACAACATTTGCTTCTTTCATATCCGAAGCAAAAGTGTATTTCAGCTGAAAGTTTTCTTCGTCGCTGATATAGCGTTTCGTTTGCCATGTGTCGTAAGTACAACCCACAGGGCCATGACTCAGGTGGATTACATCCTTCATCGGAGTTCCAATCACATGTTTTGCACCACAATAAGCACAACCTCTTTCCGAAATTGTTCCGGGAATGGTATTCAGATATCCCAACGGCAGGGCGTCGGTAAGATCTTCGTCGGCTCCTTTATCGACTGCGTGATGCAGACGTTCGGGGATACATTCACTAACTTTAAATTGATGATATGGCATGATACTATTTTTTTAATGAATTACTAACTACAAAGCGGCATCTCCACTTTCTTTTGTTCTGACTCTCATCGCATTGTCAGTAGGGCAAACAAAGATTTTACCATCGCCTATAAATCCTGTTTTGTTTACTTTCTCGAGGGCATTGACAATAACAGTAACATCCTCATCCTTTGCTACAATCACAAGCATTCGTTTAGGCACGAACTTCATCCCGGTGATATTCCCTTTGACTATCGCATCATTGCTTATTTCAATGCCTGCAAGTACCGGATTTATTCCTCTTTGTTTACCCCTTCCAAATACAGGTATTGCTGTTGCAGAAGAAACATTGAGTTCGTCCAGTATTTTCTTGGTAGCATTCATTTTGCTCGTGCGTATGAAGGCAATTATTTCTTTCATATGGTTTTAGCTTTAGAGTTCTTTCGATCCTGTTCTAACTGTCAACGCACTATCCACAGGCGAGATGAAAATTTTCCCATCACCTTCGCTACCTGTGTAGGCTTTGTATTGAATAACTTTCAGAACTTCATCCACCGATTCGTCTTGTACAACAATAATAATAAGCATCTTTGGCAATTCGTCGTAGTGCGCATTGCCTACAGTTAACCCTTTTTGTTTACCTCTACCGAATACAGGCATCTTTGTCATCGAATAAAATCCAGCATCAGCCAAGCCTTCAGTCACATTGTCCGACATTTCAGGACGAACAATTGCTCTAATCATTTTCATATTGTTATGTTTTTAGTATTTTAAAACAAGTTTATTTATTCAATTAGTCTACAAGACCATATTTGGTAACCATCAATTCCAGTTCCGGCATAGTCATGGGCTTAGGTACTACAAAATTGGTGTTTTCAATAATACTTCTTGCTAATTCGCTGTATTCATGGGCTTGGTTGCATTCAGGATCAAACTCAATCACTGTCTTTTTGTTGAATTCTGCTTTCTGTACAACGTTATCACGAGGGACAAAGTGAATCATTTTTGTGCCGATTGCTGTTGCAAATTCTTCAATAAACTCTTTTTCCTTGTCTACTTTACGACTGTTACAAATCAGGCCTCCTAAACGGACACCACTTTGTTTGGCATATTTCACCAACCCTTTACAAATATTGTTGGCAGCATACACAGCCATCATTTCGCCCGAAACAACAATGTAAACTTCCTGCGCTTTCCCATCCCTGATGGGCATAGCAAAACCACCGCAAACAACATCACCCAGTACGTCATAAAATACATAATTCAACTCCGGGGTATATGCTCCCTGAGCTTCCATCAGGTCAATGGCAGTGATTACACCACGTCCGGCACAACCAACACCCGGTTCAGGACCACCCGATTCGCAGCAACGGATTCCACCAAACCCTGTAGAAACTACTTTGTCTACTGTTACCAGTTCGGCACCATCGTCGCGCAATGTATCCATAATCGTTTTTTGATTCATTCCTCCCAGAATCATACGGGTTGAGTCAGCCTTTGGGTCGCATCCATGAATAAAAACTTTCTGACCATGTAAAGCAGCCATAGCTGCAGCGGTGTTTTGTTGGGTTGTAGATTTCCCGATTCCACCTTTTCCGTAAAAAGCAATCTTTTTCATCTTTTCTATGTTTTAAATGAATAACTAATGTTTCAGTTTTCTTAATAATCTGATAACCGGTATTCATTAATCGTGCCATTAACATTATGACAGCATATATATCATATTACAATCATTATGTAATATATTAAGCATTAATCCAATATAAAATATTATTTTTTATTTAAACAGCTATACATTTGATAATACACAACCGTTTCTCCGATATCGTTATCTTTTATTGAACATAACGGTACAGTTTTTTAATCCATTTGTTCATTTATGTTCATTCATCAGTACGTTTATATCTGTAAAAATGAAGCAGAGACCTAAAAAAAAATGAAACGGGATAATTCATCTTGCAACAGGAAATAAAACATGTAAGTATGCTCATTTTTGGATCATCGGGAAATCAGAATCAATAAAACACATTTCTGAAGATACCTCTTTCCTCCGTTCTTCGCTATGCCTTTCTCCATAGTTTGGTATACCTTCGGTATGAGACGTTACATAGATGTCACATACATATCACATACATATTACATAGATGTTACGTACCTATATAAGTATGGAACATCTATGTAACGAGTATATAATCAGAATATAAAACGAATCTGATGAATAAGACCGAAGGGTGGACGAAGGTATACCGAAAGGCGGAGAAAGGCAGGTGAACAAATGATGATATGAAGAATAAAATTTCAATGGGCTTTATCAGGGAAGACATTTGCCCGTTTCGGTTTGGCGGAAGAGGACAATTCACAAAGACAGGATTTTAGGGAATGAACCGGATTCTCATAAAAGAAAAACTCCCAAAAATGGAATGATCCAATTTTTGGGAGTTATATCGCAAGTTATAGACAGTGATTTCTAAACAATCTCAGCAAAGTCGGTAATATGTTCATCAACGTACGCTGCAATTAAAGACGTTTGCTTTTCTTCAATATCAAAATAGATTTCTTCCAGTTCATCAAACACTTCAAATTCGACATACAATGCATTGAATTCTTCATCAGTTGTATCTCTTTCAAGTTTAGATTTATTAGGATCATATATTTCCTTCGCTTTATAAATCAATTTTGCCAATTCCAGAGCCCCAAATTGCTTAATGGCTTTAGCAAATGGATTGGAGAAAATATACCCCCCGTACCCGTTTTGAATTAATTGAACAAAACCTCCTTCGCGCATTTCTTTCGTAAAGAAATGGAATGCCAGCAAAGTATGTTGACTGCCATTTAGTAATGGCATATTTTCCGCTGTCAGTTCACCTCCAATTGCATCAAGATAGGCATCGGTTAAAACCTGTAAAAATTCATCCATGCCAGTTTTGGCTGCAGCAGCTAAGACTGCATCTTTTATTTGTATCATATGTTGTTTGTTGTTTGATATTTTATGTTTAAAGCAAAATTTCAGCACTGTAAGCCGGCAATTGAATGCTGATATTCCGATTTGAAATTGTAAACTTAGTATTGAACGTCGATTTGAGACTTTCAGTATTCAGCCCTACCGGCAATTCTATTGTAAAGAATTTAGATGCTGATGAATTATTAATGAAAACAATTGCATTCCGGTTAAAATACTTTCGGGCATAAACCCAGCTATCCTTCTTGATCTGAACAGTAATGAATTCACCATAAACAAGTACGGGATTGTTTTTTCTCAAATGTGCCAACATGGATACTTTCTGCCGAAGATTGGCTTCCCTTTTATTCAAGCCATCGAATTTCATCATCCGCCGGCAATCAGGATCATTAGCCCCGGTCAACCCAATTTCATCGCCATAAAACAGTACCGGGATACCCGGAATAGTCATATTAAATGTATGCATTAAAAACAATTTGTCATAAGCTGTTGAATCGGTAATCCCGATTTCGCGCTGCCAACCTGCCGCTTTGGAATCTTCGCCAAACTTTAAATCGCCCGATGCTAATGCCATAAAACGTGGTTTATCATGATTCCCGGAGATATTTCCCATTAAGTTATGATTGCCATACGTATACAAGCTCGAGTTTAAAACAGACTGAACCTGTTGCAGGTTACTCCCTCCCACTCCGGCAAAAGTAGTATTGGCAATATCATATACATTAAAATCAAACTGCCCATCCAGCATGCCGGTAGTCAGGTAGCTGCTAATCAATTCAGGACTTCCGTAGGTTTCCCCTATCTGGTATAACCTGTTCCCATTGTTTTGTTTCTTAATCTTCAACGTCAGTTCACGCCAGAACTGCTCAGTGATATGTTTGGTAGCATCGTGACGGAAACCATCCAGATTAAATTCTTTTAGCCAAAACATAGCCGAATCGGTCATTATATCCACCACTTTTGGATTCGACAAATCAAGCGTTGGCATAAACGTATCAAACCAGGTAGTGAGCCTCTGGTCGTCCCACCGTTCGGTATTCATTGTCCCATCAGGCAAATATAAAGGAGTAGTCCATTCAGGATGTTGCTTATAAAATGGATGTTCGATATGAACATGATGCGCTACATAATCGAGCAAAACATTGATCTCCTTTTTATGGGCATCAGCCACCAGAGCCTTAAATTCGCGGCTTGTTCCAAAGCGGAAATCGACTTTAGAAGAAGATACAGGCCAATAGCCATGATAACCCGAGAATTTAGTCTTCATAGGTGCATAATAGCCATATGGTTCGGTAGGATTCTGATTGAGAGGTGAAATCCACAACGTATTTGCACCTAATCTATCAAAATAACCATCATCAATCTCTTGTTGCAGTCCGGCTAAGTCGCCACCCCAATAATCTACCTTAGGGTTTACATCGGGCCTGTTCATGGGATGATCGTTCGTTTTATCGCCATTCTTAAACCGATCGACCAACATAAAATACATAATCTGCGCTTGTTTATCAGAGCGAGAGATTTCTTTTGAATCAGTCAGTACTTTTCCGTTCTGCAGCGGAATAAGTAAATCGTTGCTTACACCAAACTCATTGCTTGCCCAGACACGAATGTAGGATCTGACCAGCCTTTTGGCCTCTGCAGGAATATTGATACTTATTTTTCCTCTTTCACTTCTTACAAAGTCAGCAGGCAAACTAAAGTTCTGCCAATAGACGAAGACTTCTTTCAGGTCTTTCTGAACAGATAAAGTAATGCTGGAATTACCAAACTTATCGGTAAGTAGCTTTGGAAATTTATCACCCCGGCCTGCAACCTGCAAAATAGAATTGAATTTGCCGTAACCATTATCTACTTTATCAGGGTTGTTTGTATCCTGATTTTGCACGCCATCCAGGCTTATTTGGTACAAAAACGTTCCGGGGCTTAAATTCAGCGTGACTTCATATAATCCTTTTTCATTCAGTTTTAAGTCAGGAGTTCGTGAAGTAGTCCAATCATTCATTTGTCCGGCTATCTGTACTTTTTTATAGGAGTTCCCATGAGGATTGAAGGTAAAAACGTAATCGGTTTTATCGGTTTTACGACAAGGCACTGAATACGGGACACCCCTTAACCATAGTTTTACATTCACGAAATGCTCCATTCCGGGAAGGACATTTAAATTAGCAGTGATTCGGTTTTTATCAATATGACAGATGAGTTGTGTTGAAGAACTAGTTACGGAATCAATTTCAGCCGGATTCAGAATAAAATCCTGAAGATAAATTGTATTTTCCCCTATCTTCAAGGTCAGCAAAGAATTCAGATTCTTGTTATTCTCCGAATTAACCGGGAAGTCAAGTGAAGAACCATAAGCAGTAACTGCAACAACGGCTAAAAGCAGTAAACAAGATAGTTTTTTCATATGGGACAGAATGGATATGGTTTTATGTTGACAGTTTTAATTGAAAAGATAAGCTTCGAGATTCATTATATTTAGTTTGTCTTGTTGAAATTCATAATCTCCATTTGTTGTCTTTATAACGAGCATAAAGTTACTCCCTTTCAGTGTCACCTCTTCTTTCGTAAAACTATTCTTTTTAGTTATCAACTTTTTTCGTATTAAAGATTTGATTCTGTCTTTAAGCGGAATCTTATACGTAAAATTATTCCCTGATTTGTTTTTTACAATTAAACAATTATCCCTGAATTCGATATTTACCTTCTCATCATTATAAACCAGCTTGTTGTTTGACTTTATTTGCAAAACCATAAATGATTTATAGGTATGAGTATCCAGCATCAACGATTTATCCTCTAAATTGATCCAGAAATATTCAAGAGCATTTGGGACACGATCCATTTTTAATAATGCCAGAATATCAGATTCAGATTTGCCTTTTATTGAAATTGAAAAATATCTCTGTATAGCATTATTACCATACGTTCTTACTAAATACCGAATATCTTCAACGACTTTAAACTGAGTAAGTGAATCTACCCCGGAAGCTTTATCAGTTGTTAAAATCAGTTTGCCGTTTTTAAATAGCAGTGCATTACCAAGCTGTTTGTCCAGGTGATTTGTTATTGAACGCTGCGTTATGTGGTAAACACTCCAGGGTCCGACAGAACTTAAGAAGGCAACTATGGCAAATGAAATGACAATCCACTTTACGTATTTGGATTGAGACATAAACAAGTAAAAACTTATCACAAACAGCCAGCCATTTAATATCAATACATAGCAGCGGTTTATTGTCAAGCCATAATCTCCCAGGCGACGAAAGATACCTACCGACATAAGCACTAACAAAGGGAAAAGAACTACCGGAAAATAACGCGATAAGAGATCAACTAATTTACTTTCTTTCGTCAAGCGAAGCGGATACAAGATCATCATGCATAGAAATCCGACCATTCCCAGTACTGAAACTAACGTCGAGACCCACCCATTAGGCAGCTCCCATAGAATAATTATCCTGAAAAGGTACACATATAAAATGAGGGTGTAAGCAGCTAAAATAGGAAGCAAAATATAGATTCCGAAAATTTTTATTATTTTATTGAACGAAATATCCTGTTTTCG
>Ga0302209_10001395_pt1 | contig 10415 bp, 11 predicted proteins | sample II_Fen_E3_1_FD_194574 | JGI IMG/M metagenome (GOLD analysis project Ga0302209, IMG submission 194574) | Peat permafrost microbial communities from Stordalen Mire near Abisko, Sweden - II_Fen_E3_1 | ecosystem: Environmental > Terrestrial > Soil > Wetlands > Permafrost | place: Sweden: Abisko...
CAGCGGAGCTATGCAGGTTAAAAACTGTATTGCTCTAAATCCAAGTGTTAAATCATTCACTGGTTCAGCAACAATTCCAACAGTTAACCGAATTTCAACAAAATCCCAATATTCTGTATTCGACGCCAATTATGCAAAAAACGATATGCCTGTTATTGCATACACAGGCTCGTCTGATGGTACAGTTGCAACAGGAACACCTGTTACAATAACAATCAATAATATTGCAACGGATGCAAATGGTGCTAATTTAGGAGCAGATCCAGCAGATGAAGCCAATTCAAAATTAAATGCCTATGTAAACTCAAATCCTATATTTAATAGCATTTCTTTGACTTCATGGAATGCAGTAAATCCAGGGATTCCGACTGCTGTTATAGCTACTGCAGGAAACGCTCAAGTTTCAATAGCATTTACTGCTCCAGTGTACAATGGAGGTTCTGCCATTATAGATTTCACGGTCACTTCAAGTCCTGGTGGATTTACTCAAACAGGAGCTTCTAGTCCGTTAGTTATTTCTGGCTTAGTGAATGGGACAGCTTATACATTTACTGTAAAAGCCCGTAATAGCGTTGGAAATAGTGCGGCAAGTTCGGCTTCAAGTTTAGTAAGCCCATCCGCATCGGCTTATATTATTACTGTATCATCTTTACCCACAAATATTGCTGATTTAACCTTAACTCCCGTTAGTGATATTTCAATTAGCAATGGTGGATTATTAACAGTAAATGCACCGACATCAGTGAATAGTATTACTATCGCTCCCGGAGCAAAACTCACATTAACTTCAGGCAATACATTTACAGTCAATAATGGCATTACGCTCCAAAGTGATGCAACAGGAACAGCCACTTTTGTAGACGAAAACACTTCTAGCCCACAATCAATATCAGCTATAGTTCAACAATACCTTCCACAAGGAAGAAACTGGTATATTTCCAGTCCAGTAAGAGGAGGAGATGCAAGTAGCTTAACGGCTTCCGGAACTGCCAGTTCGGTTTCTTGGTACGATGAACCTAATAGTACTTGGATAAATAACTATACCGGATCACTGATACCAGGAAAAGGGTATGTAGCTGTTTCCAATACTGGAATAGGAACTAATAACATTGAATTTTCGGGAATATTGAATACTGGAAATGTAAATGTAACGCTAACCCGGCAGGGTTCAACCAATGCAGGATATAATTTGGTGGCCAATCCATATCCTTCGTTTCTCAATCCCATGGATGCTATTAATGCCAACTCTAATCTGGTACCAACAATCTGGTTTCGAACTCAATCAGCAGGTTTAACACCAACTTATTATTTCGAAACTGTAAATACTACTTCAGGGATTGGAACTAATAATGCCGGGACAGGAAAAGTAACAGGTTATATTCCACCTATGCAGGCATTTTGGCTAAGGACAAATGTTGATGCTCAAACTTTGACATTCAATAATGCCATGCGTTATCATGCCAATCCAACAGTTGGTGAAACAACAGTGGCAACAACTGCAATGAAAACAAAAAATCAGATCAATCAACAACTCTTGCGTTTACAGGTTTCTAACGGCACAAACAATGATGAAGCAGTTATATATTTTAATCCGAATGCTTCAAATGGATATGATGTATATGATTCACCTAAAAGATCAAATGCAAACAGTGCTATTCCTGAAATTTACACAATTGCAGGAACAGAACAATTGGTAATAAACGGCTTGAAAAATATTATTCAAAACCAGGAATTGTTGCTTGGTTTCACTCCGGGAATAATCAATAATTTCTCAATAAAAGCTACTGAAATTAGCAATTTTGATACCGATACACATATTATTCTGAAGGATAATCAAACAAATACAGATCAAGATCTCACTGATGGAACTGCTTATGTTTTTAGTTCTGATGCTGTTAGTACAGTAAGCCGTTTCACTATTATTTTTAGGACAAGTTCAATTACAACCGCTTTAAATAGCACTATTGATAACAGCAATCAAATATTTGTTTTCAAAAATGCCAACAATCAAATTACTGTAAATATTCCGACTGAAATTAGTGGAAAAGCAAGCGTTTCTGTTTATAATGCTGTTGGTCAGAATTTAGAAAATGGGTTGTTGACTAACATTGTAAATGTGTTAAACAAGCCTTGTTCTTTGGGAGTTTATCTGGTGAATGTAACTGCAGATGGTAAAACTACTACTCGTAAAGTAGTCATCAATTAAACGAACATTCATATATTCTAAGTAACCTATAAAATTTATTGTCATATAATCTTCAATCTCGCACTCGCCAAAGTCGCTTCCTTGTGAGGAGAGATTTAGGGAGAGGTCTGACTTTGGAATATGACATTTAATTCTTTCTAGTACTTAACTTCATAAAAAACGAACAATGAAGACACAAAATATAGAAAAACGTGAATATATAGCTCCTTCGATTGAGCAGATAAAACTTGATAATGGAATATCGTTGGCATTGGAATCCACACCACCACTTGGGCCAGAGGAAATATCAAATAATGTACCTGAATATTTTAATAATGATCCGTTTAACACAACAGTGGTATAAACAATATTAGCTTTTTAAGGATTGAAAGAATGTTTGATAATTAAAAAGATCAGGCATTCTTTCTCTTTGTTTTTATAGATTTGTTTATTATTTTTCTATTTTTACATCCAATTACAAATGAATTCATTTCAAATTTGATTTTCAAGTCCTCTTTCCTTGGATTTTGGTACTATTTAAAAATGCATAATTTTATTAAATGAAAAAAACAGCACTATATAATCCCCTTTCGATGCCAACTTACGTAATGGCAAAACCAATTGGTTCAAGTTGTAATTTGAACTGTTCCTATTGCTATTATTTGGAGAAGGAAAAACTATATGAAAACCGGAAAAATCTTCAGATGAGCGACGAAACGCTCGAAAAATATATAGAAAGTTATATTCAGGCTCAACCAGTACCGGAAGTGTTATTTATCTGGCATGGTGGTGAAACCTTGTTGAGGAACATTTCTTTTTACCGTAAAGCAGTTGTACTTCAAAAGAAATACGGACGTGGTAGAAAAATAGATAACGTATTGCAAACCAATGGGACTTTACTTAATGATGAGTGGTGTAAGTTTTTTAAAGACAATAATTTTCTGATAGGGATTTCTATAGATGGACCTGAACACTGCCACGATATATATCGGAAGAATAAAGGTGGAAATGCAACTTTTCGACAAGTAATGCGAGGAGTTGAATTATTACAGAAACATCAGGTTGATTTCAATACACTCTCGGTTATTAATGACTACAATGTAGATTATCCGTTGGAAATTTACAGCTTTTTCAAAGAGATAGGTAGTCAGTATATGCAATTTTCTCCCATCGTTGAACAAATTTCCAAAACACGCCCCGATGGTTTAAATTTGCTTCCACCAGAAGGAAGAAATGATGCTATTTTGGCACCATGGACAGTTGATGCTAAGAAATTCGGCCAATTTTATATATCGATATTTGATGAATGGGTAAAAAAAGATGTTGGAAAATATTTCGTTCAATTATTTGATGCCACATTAGCAGGTACAGTTGATGTAATGCCGAGTGTCTGTATTTTTGGTGAAACCTGTGGACATGCAACTGTGATGGAGTTCAATGGTGATGTGTATGCTTGTGATCACTATGTTTTTCCTGAATATAAAATTGGGAACATTAAGACTCACACAATATACGAAATGGTTTTCTCTGAAAAACAACGTCGTTTTGGGGCAGATAAGTGTGATTTACTTCCAACCCAATGCCGTCAATGTGAATTTTTAAAAGTTTGCAATGGCGAATGTCCAAAAAACAGGATCATCAAAACATCAACCGATGAACCGGGATTGAATTATTTATGTGAAGGTTACTATACCTACTACAAACATACAAAACCCTTTATGGAATTTATGGCTAATGAGTTATTTTATAAGCGGGCACCATCTAATGTGATGGACTGGGTAAATATAAAATAAGATTCAAGTTCACTATACACTCAATTAGTTTTTAAGGTACGGAAGAATGTTTGATAATCTTAAAGTTAGACATTTTTTCTTTTGCTAAAAATAATAATAATACATTATATATGAACAATCAATATCAACCGACAAAAAATAGAAGTCGGTTGATTTAGCCATTAAGTTACTTATATTTAGATACTTATAATTCAATATTAAAGCTTCCAGAAACCTATTCTGAAAGCAAGATAATTGTAGGTTCGGATTTTTATTATAATTTAAACCAGAATAATTACAGAACAAAACGAAGTCAAAGGCATTCAATAAATAAGACTCCAATTTTGGACTAAATCGTAACAAATAGTTTATAAGTAGTACAACGTATTGATAAAAAGGGATAAACTGGATTAGGTTCTCAACCCATCCGACCTATTATCTTCCCTAATTTTAGCTTGTACTTTGTTTATAAGATTGCTGTCTCCAATGGCTATAATTATAGTAGTGTCAACTCTGGTGTCATTGCTCTAAAATTATCATTTTTGCACAATTTTATTAAGTAATGAAAACTTTTATTTATTATCTGTAAAAGCGTTTTTCTTTATTTTAGTCATCGTATTAATATGAACACCTGCAAGTATAGCAGCTTCGTTCATTTTATACCCCTTTTTCAAATACTCCAGAGCTTTTCGGTTTTTCGGTTTTGATAAAAATGCATATACGTCTTCTGTTGTACCTTGAAGTCTTCCTTTGTAAACACCCCGTGCTTTAGCAAGTCTCACCCCTTCCAATTGACGTTCTCGGATCTGACTACGCTCCATTTCGCTTACAGTTGCTAAGATTGATATCATCAGATTAGCAATAGGATTATTTTTACCATTCTCATCAATGGTCCTCAATCCTTGATTCAAGAAAATAATAGGTATTTTCCTTTCCGAAAAAAAATGAATCGTGTTAATAATGTCACGAAGGTTTCTTCCCAATCTATCAATTGTCCAAACCGACAATTGTGCTAAAATTCCTTTTTCGATATAACCCAAAATTTCTTTACCTCCTTGTCTTTCGAAAAATTGAATTGCACCTGAACAATGGTCTTCGATGACAAGATTGAAATCTTTCTCATTTATTCGCTGACGATCGGTTTTCTGATCTGAAGTTGAAACACGGGTGTAAAGTATCTTCATTTTATTCATAATTATAGGTTGGGTTACTGTTGTTTCTAATATTGTGATTATTTGTGTCGGTTAGTTTATATATCACACAAATTTCCTTTCAGAAAAAATCACAAGCAAGGTTGTAATCTATTTTTGTGACTCTACTCGCAAAATAAAACTGGAGTTGTTATTTCTCCAGTTCTTATTCTATTAACCCCGGTTACATTTATCAAGAAACAATTTTAAAACAAATCCTCTCGCTTGATTTTGACTTACAAACCATGCATCAGGAGTTAATAGTGTGTGAGGATCAGTATCCTTTAATTCTTGGATAAAGGGTAATAGTTCGGGTTTAATTACCTTCTCAATCTCTTCTATAAGCACAGGGTAATTCTTTAAAAATTCAATCGCATTCATATTAATTGTTTTATTCTTCATTTGATAAATTGTATTCCTGATTTACTCTTTCATTATAGTTATCCACCTTTTCGATATTTAGATCAAGTATTTCAACTAATTCGTCAACATAAACATGACTAATCAATTTAATTATTTGATTATCCTTATTCAATAATCTGATATCAAACAAGTCCTCCCCTTGGTCGTAGTAGATTTCTACAATTCCCTTATGGATAAACCCGTTTGTTTCAAATCGGAGTCCCTGTTTAATTACCACTGCAGAAGTAAATCCCCAACTCATTAATAAAACAAAATTTTGAAATTTCAATATTTTAAGAATAATATCACTCATTTCCTTATCTTCCTGAGTAATCTCCAGTGTATCGTTATTCATATTTTATAGTGTTTAGTTTAAAATCAATTAAATCCCAATTTGGTAGTTTTCTTCTTATCAACTTTTTCCTGTTTGCAAAATTCTAATATGTCATATATCGTAGATTTCTTTGAATTTATGACTTCATTGATCAGAACTTTAGTTACAACGTTATCCACTTCCCCACCTGACAATTCAACTGCTGATAATCTTTCAAGTTCTTCTTCCTCTAACCAAGATAATTTACTTTTATATATCTGTTTGAGAACTTCTTTATCTGGGTTGTCGAATCTGATTTTAAAAAGAAATCTCCTATAAAACGCGACATCGATACTGTTTATCAAATTGGTAGTTAATATAATAATGTCGTCTGACTTCTCAAACTCCTCCAATAATATGGTCTGAATCTCATTCTCAGTGTGGTCACTTGATTGACCGTCACCAGTACTAATTCTTTGGTGTAATAAACCGTCACATTCATTGATTACCATTATAACAGGACGTTCATTCACCCTGCATATTTCACGGAATTCAGTAAATGATTTTTTTACAAGCGTTTGTGATTCTGAGTAATATGTACTTTTCATCTGAGTAAAATCTAACACAAATAAATCATATCTCAACTCTTTAGCTATTTGATAGCACGACTCAGTTTTTCCTGATCCAGGAATTCCTTCAAATATCGTTACAATTGATTTCTTGATTTTGGACTCCGACAATTTAGTCTTGAGCTTAACAAGATTATCATTTTGAATACTTGCTTTGAAAAAATCAAGTTCGTTCTTTAATTTTTCGTTGAAGAAAAGTTGCTTCTCTTGAATGCTCTCACACCTGATTAGTTGGTGTTTTGTATCAACTTTTACCTTATATAAATTTGCAGAATTACCCAACAGCAAGTCTTTTGCTTTATTGGTCAATGATATAGTAGCATCTTCAACGAAACCTTTTGACTCTATTTCAACAAGTTTCTTTTGTTCTATATCTTGGTTACCTGCTATGATTGAACCTGCAATTGAAATAGAATCTACAGCTCCAAAAATCTCTTTAAGTAATGACATCAGATTGATTTGATGTTCATTGTCTGTTAAGCTTTCTATCAAGGAATATAATACTATCCTTTCTTCAATCTCTATTTTGTTTTCTTTTAGGTATTTAATAGGAGAGAGATTAATATTCTTATTCTCAAGTTCCGTGATCTGTTCGCACAACTCAAAAACTGATTTATCTTTATATGAATTATTTTGAACTCTTCTTTTAACGTGTGAGCAAAACTGAATAAAATCTAATTCAGGTTGAGCAAGTGCTTCATCGATAGACCCATTATTAAATATTGCATCTATCACTTTTTGATTTACATTAAAGGAACTATTATAAAGGTTCTTTCCACCGTTCTCACGTTTATATTTAATTAGATTCTTTGAAACCAACAACTCGATATCACCCTTGATATCAAAGTAATCAGTGATTTTTAAATCTAAAAAATTAATCAATCTCTCACTACTAATCTCATTATCATCGATATTGAACATAAAAATAATTGCAAACAAACAACTTTGAACATGACTTATTCCAAAAAGCTTCGACGTACTTTGAATTGCTGATTCAACCAGTTTGTCCCCTGAATATTCAAGTTTTGATTTCTTGCTGCTATCAAAAATGATTTCCAGATTTCTTACTGTTTGCTTATGATTATGGTTGGTTTGTTCTTGCATTTATATTTTGTTGATTATTATCCTTTAACCTGTACTTATTGCATAACCAGACTAACTGTTTCAATACTTCATGAAATATATTTTCATCCGCACCGGTTAATAAATAAACAGGTATTCTATCACCATTTACAGTATCAATATGCTTCAATACGCATTCTTGGTAATGGAACCTAACATGACGCTCTTCAAGGACTTCATAAATGTACCTATTGTATATGATATCTTCTACACGAACTTTATATTTTTCGTGTTTCTGTGATCTTGGGTTTTTACTGAATGTGGATATAATTGAATGGACATAAGAAGTTGTAATCAACAGTATTCCGTTATCAGTGTATGATTCATATATTGGAATTTCTCCTTCTTCAAGTATAACATCACTCTGCAGATCATATTTTCCAGTATCAGATATTGGATACAGTATTGACCGAGAATATGATTTCGATTTGGTCCAAACACGTCGATGAATATTTTCGGGAGTTTTGAAATTACTAAATTTGAAATCGCTCATATAATATGTCGTTAATTTAATTGTGCTATAATATAATGTTTGCTTATTATTTCAATTCATTGAATTTAAAAATATCACACAAATCCTTTGTGTCGAAATAAAAGAAGTACAAATCGGTTATTCTGCTTCTTTGATTTTGAATATGATTAATCATTCCTAAATAATCATACCCTTTCATTGGAACAAATCCGATTTTATTTACACCCGATTTTGACATTCTAATAATGTCCTCGGGTGTTGACATATTATATAGTTCTCGATTCAATAAATTAAAGTAAGTCCCCCGAAAATCGAATACATTATTATAAGTGTTATTGAATTGCTCGTATTGAAATAGATTACGGAAGTATAGGTACATCACGTCCAAGTCATTTTTATATTCAAATATGTTACCCTTTACAAAATGAAGAGTAATATTCCCTTTTTGTACAATATGAGTTGTTGGTTTCATAACCATTTTTTCAAAAACCGTCACATCCAATTCTTTACTTGAATGTTGGTAAGTTGTAAGTAATGACAAATCAAACTTTATCCCATTGTCAGAATAATCAGTTGGATTGATTGTTTTACGGATATCATACTGAAAACATTTTAGGTAGTTCTTAGCAACTGAATATTGTTGATTGGATTTTAAATATTTCCGACTTCCGACGAAAATAAGTCTGTCTTTATCTAATAGTGGAGCGTATGTAGATAGTGATAAATGAGAACTGACACTGAAGAATCCAAAACCCAAATTCATTCCACAATTAATATCCACCAAAATATCAATTGAACCAACCCCTGCACGTTCAAGGATTGAGGAACCTGCAACTACCTCTGATGGGATACAAAAGATTCTTTGATTATTAGATACCCGAATAAAATTATATTCCTTGAATTGGTAATCAATAAGAATGATATTATTGATTCCTGAAAGTTGGGAGAACCTATTATATATGTCCTCTGTACCCGAAGAGAGATAAACAAGTGTTGTTTGATTTTCACCAAACAGGAAATCTTGTTTGAGTGATTCAATGGTTGAAGGAAATAGTCGGTTACTGCGGTGAATACACTTCTTCACATAAGTAGAGTCATGGTAGATTCCGTCTTGATCAAAGTTATTGACACTGGTCGGTTTTTGGACTCTTTTGAAGAAGTTTAATAAGTGGTTTTTTGCTGATTGAATTGGGTTGTTTTTCATAATACATCGAAGGTACTATCAGAAAGAAGATAATACAAATATTTTTCTGTTTCAAGGGTATAAATCACTGTTATTTAGATATTTCTAGCTTACACTAGTATTCTGTGGGTCAAAAACTGACATTAATCACTCACAATTTGTGAATGAATTATTGTCAGTTTCGGACATTCCATATTTAATATATACAATAAAAAAGATTATCATATGGAACTATTTAGATTAAATGAATTACTATCTGAACGTCAAATGACATTTTCGGATTTGTCAGATAGAATTGAAATCGGAAGAACTAACCTCTATAATTATGTCAGTGAAACTAATACAACGATATCAATCTTAAACAAAATAGCTAATGAATTGAATGTAAATGTATCAGAGTTATTTGTAGAAAGGGATAAAATAGTTAAAGGATATCTTGAATACAAAGACAATATTTTTGTAATTGAAGATTATGATAATTTTATTTATCTGTATGACTTGATTGAAGAAGATATAAATAAAAAAGAAAGCACTAACAATGGAAAAATGGAGAACCTATGAATATGAAGGAATTTTAATCGTATCTATTGAAAAATTGGAATCAATGGATTTGTTCTTTGCTCTAAGTCTGACAAGTCGTTATTTGGACCTATTCGGAGAAGAATATATTATAGATTATATTGCAGAATTTGAAGGAGATGAATCCAACGACTACGAATTCATCACGAATTTACCATTTAATAAATTTATAGAAATCAATGGTGATTGCACTTGTTTCAGAGTGAAAGACGGTGATTTTATACCGTATAATATATAGTAACAATATGAAAAAAGAAAATCGAATCACAGTTCGGAAATCCATAAAAAACAATATTGTACTATTTGTAGTTAAAGGTCCCAAGAATAACCACTTATTTGATTTTCTGGAAGTGCTGCAAGAACTCGCTCTTGAGTTTGGGAATTATAGAATTGACAGATTCTATATAGACCCAAAATCTTCAAATAATTATTGTTTTGAAAGTCACATTCCTTGGGATGTATTTATTGAAATTGACAACAGATAGGTTATGGTAAATAGTCTCACATTAAAAAAAACCAGGATTTATTGTTTCCTATAAATCCTGGTTTTTATGCGTATATAAAAATG